>Ga0209437_100088_pt1 | contig 251174 bp, 218 predicted proteins | sample AraplaL_Cvi_mTSA_FD_184266 | JGI IMG/M metagenome (GOLD analysis project Ga0209437, IMG submission 184266) | Arabidopsis root microbial communities from the University of North Carolina, USA - plate scrape CL_Cvi_mTSA (SPAdes) (version 2) | ecosystem: Host-associated > Plants > Roots >...
TGCGCTTCGTGATCCTGCCGGCGGCGATGCCAAGTATCTTCGCCGGCTTGCGCATCGGCATCGGCAGCGCCTGGATGCTGACCGTGACGGCGGAGATGGTGGCGGTCAAGAGCGGCCTCGGTTACGCGCTGTGGGATTCGTATTACTTCCTGCGCTATGACCTGGTGATCGCGGCCATGATCAGCATCGGCCTGCTCGGCTATCTCGCCGACCTGATCCTGAAACTGATCATGAATTCGGTACTGCGCTGGCAGCATGTGGCGACGGTGCAGGGCAAGGCTTAAAGGAGCAAGATCATGGCATTCATAGAACTCAACAATATCGTCAAAGTCTTTAAAGACAAAAAACGTGGCACCGACATGCTGGCGATCGACAACGTCACGCTGAGCCTGGAGAAGAAGGAATTCCTGTGCCTGCTGGGCCCGTCCGGTTGCGGCAAGTCGACGCTGCTGAACATGATCGCCGGCTTCGAGCATCCGACTTCCGGCAGCGTGATCGTGGACGGCAAGGCCATCACCGGTCCTGGCGCCGATCGCGGCATGGTGTTCCAGCAGGCCAACCTGATGCCGTGGCTGCCGGTGTGGGACAACATCGCGTTCTCGCTCAAGCTGCAAGGCAAGAGCGCCGCCGAGCGCCGCGCCGCCGCGCAGCCCTTCATCGAGACGGTCAAGCTCAAGGGCTTCGAGAATCATTTTCCGGCCGAGCTCTCGGGCGGCATGGCGCAACGCGTCGGCATCGCCCGCGCGCTATTGCAGAATCCCTCGGTGATCCTCATGGATGAACCCTTCGCCGCGCTTGATGCGCAGACCAAGATGGAGATGCAGGAAGAGCTGGTCACGCTGTGGCAGCGCTATGAAGGTACGATCGTGTTCGTCACGCACAGCGTCGATGAGGCGCTGGTGCTGGCCACCAAGGTCGCCGTCATGACGCATCGGCCGGGTCGTATCCGCGACCTGATCGACATCGACCTGGCGCGGCCGCGCGACACCACGACCGCCGAATTCAATCAATACAAACGCCATGTGCTGGGCCTGATCCGCGAAGAATCCGCGCTGGCACATGCAGATGCAGTCAAATTGGCTGCTTAGATCCAAAGGAAACCATCATGACTCAACGTACTCTGCTCGGCATGCTGACGCCGTCCTCCAACACTACGCTGGAGCCGGTCACCACCGCAATGATTGCCGACATCCCGGAAGCCAGCGCGCACTTTGGCCGCTTCCGTGTGACCGAGATCGCCTTGTCGAACCAGGCACTGGCGCAATTCGACGACAGCGAAATCCTGCGTGCCGCCGAGCTGCTGGCGCACGCCAAGGTCCAGAGCATCGGCTGGAACGGCACCTCGTCGGGCTGGCTCGGCTTCGACGCCGACGAGCGCCTGTGCCGCCGCATCACCGAAGCAACCGGCATCCCGGCCTGCACCTCGGTGCTGGCGCTGAACGAAATCTTCGACATCACCGGCGTCAAGCACTTCGGCCTGGTGACGCCTTACCTGGACGACGTGCAGGCCGCGATCATCAAGAACTACGCCGCCTCCGGCATGGAATGCATCGCCGAGCGCCATCTGCGCAAGCAGGACAATTTCTCCTTCTCTGAAGTCGGCGCCGACGAGCTGCGCGCCATGGTGCGCGAGGTCGCCAAAGCGAAGCCGCAGGCCATCACCATCTTCTGCACCAACCTGCGTGGCGCGCCGCTGGTGGAAGAGCTGGAACGCGAAGTCGGCATCCCAATCTACGACACTATTTCCACCGTGGTGTGGAAGTCGCTCAAGCAGGCGGGATCTGATCCCTCGCGCATCCGCAATTGGGGAAGTCTGTTCCGCGACGTCGCTTAAGGACGAACACGATATGCAAGATTTTGATCTGGTAATCCGCAACGGCACCGTCGCCACCGCGTCCGACATCATGCAATGCGATGTCGGCATCGTCGGCGGCAAGGTCGTGGCGATGGGGCGTAATCTGGCGCCCGGCAAGCGCGAGATCGATGCCGCCGGCAAGCTGGTGCTGCCGGGAGGCGTCGACAGCCATTGCCATCTCGACCAGCCGATGGAAGAGGGGTTGGAGATGGCTGATGATTTTCGCAGCGGTACGATCTCGGCGGCATGCGGCGGCACCACGACGGTGATTCCGTTTGCCGCGCAGGCCAAGGGCCAGTCGCTGCGCGCCGCGGTGGAGGACTATCATCGCCGCGCCGAGGGCAAGGCGGTGATCGACTACGCCTTCCACATGATCGTCAGCGATCCTACCGAAAAAGTCTTGAAGGAAGAGCTGCCGCAACTGATCAGTGAAGGCTATACCTCGTTCAAGATCTACATGACCTACGACGATCTCAAACTCAACGATGGCCAGATCATTGATGTACTGGCCATCGCCCGGCGTGAAGGTGCGATGGTGATGATCCATGCCGAGAATGCCGACTGCATCGCCTGGCTCACCGAACAACTGGAAGACGCCGGACTGACGGCGCCGAAGTACCATGCGACGTCACGGCCGATGCTGGTGGAGCGGGAGGCGACGCATCGTGCGATTGCTCTGTCGGAACTGGTCGACGTGCCGATCCTTATCGTGCACGTATCAGGCAAGGAAGCCATCGAGCAAATCCGCTGGGCGCATGGTCACGGCCTGCGCATCTATGCGGAGACCTGCCCGCAGTATTTCATGCTGACTGCCGACGATCTCGATCAGGAGGGCTACCACGGCGCCAAATGCATCTGCAGCCCGCCGCCGCGCGACAAGGAGAACCAGCAGTACATCTGGGACGGCCTGGCCAACGGCTTGTTCACGGTCTTCTCGTCGGACCATGCGCCGTTCCGCTACGCCGATCCCAAGGGCAAGATGCCGGGCGGGAAGGAAGTGCCGTTTCGCTACATCCCCAACGGCACGCCGGGACTGGAAACGCGCTTGCCGCTGCTGTTCTCGGAAGGCGTCGGCAAGGGCCGCATCGACCTCAACCGTTTCGTCGCATTGACGGCAACCGATCCGGCCAAGATGTACGGGCTGTATCCGCAGAAAGGCACGATCGCCATCGGCGGCGATGCCGATATCGCGATCTGGGATCCGCACAAGGAAGTCGTGATCACCAACGCCGACCTGCATCACAACGTCGACTACACGCCGTATGAAGGCGTGACCGTGACGGGCTGGCCGGTGACGACCTTGTCGCGCGGCGAGGTGGTGTATGACGGCAAGGATCCGCAGGGCGCCATCGGTCGCGGTGAATTTCTCAAGTGCGGTTTGCCGGATCCGGCGCGTCCACGTAAACGCTGATGCGTTGACTTCTCACTGCTGTCGAATGTAAACGATAAGCAGTCGCAATGCAGCGCATTGCGACTGTGGTTTTTTATCTGGTAATTTCATTTTCTTTGCGGTTCTTCGGCATTTGTTCCTCATGTCATCCGTTTTTCGATTGCCTGCTCCGAAGGCCTGATGCTAGCATCAGGCCCGACGCAAGCCATGGTTGCCTGTGTCAGAATTCGAAGACGAGACTCTATGAAAAAACACATCATGATCGCAACCGTGGCCGTCCACGGATTGCTAGGGATGCAGTCGGCGTTTGCCGCCGGCGCAATGAATGTCGACGACGCACAAGTCCTCGGCGCCAACAAATGCCAGCTGGAAACCTGGGGCAAATTCAATCGCGACGGCACCGAGCGCTGGCTCAATCCGTCGTGCAACCTGACCGGCAATCTGGAAGTTTCGTGGGGTAATTCCTGGCAACGCGACGGCGCCGGCATGTACCTGGCCAACAGCCAGTTGCAGGGCAAGACCGTATTTCGCGAGATGTCGCCCGACAGCTACGGCGTCGGCATGCTGGCCGGCGTGGTGCGCCAGACCGACAGCGGCGACGACGGCCGCAAGCGTTCGTGGAATGTCTATTCCAAGTTGCTGACCTCGTTCTCGTTCAAGGAAGACGCGGTGCTGCTGCACACCAACCTTGGCGCGATCCGCAAGGGCAAGGAGCAGACCACGCGCCTGACTTGGGGACTCGGCAACGAGACGAAGCTGATCGATCGGCTATCGCTCATCGGCGAAGTCTTCGGCGAGAACAAGGGCAAGCCGTCCTACCAGGCCGGCGTGCGCGCGACGTTGGTGCCGGAACACGTCGAACTCGACCTGACCTACGGCAATACCTTCGGGGCCGATACGCGCGGCCGCTATGTCGTGCTGGGACTGCGTTTCATCACGCCTGAGCTGAAGCGCTGAGGCGATTTTCTTTGACGGTGCGTTTGTCGGAATGACATCATTTCCGGCGAACGCGACCGGTCGCGCGTCGTCTCGTGGTAAATTACGTCTTGTGCTTGCAGCAACATGCAAGAGCAGCTAACAAAACCTTCGCAGTTTTTCCCGCTCGCGACTTCTTCATTGCGCATCCGCGGCCCGGCCCGTCGGACTTCGCGCTGTTTTGTTAGCTGCTCTTCGGCAGGCGCACTTTCTTTACTACTCAATAGGTACCCTCGTTGGAAAACATATTACTGATCGTCGCGGCCCTCTTTCTGGTCGCGCTGAACGGTTTTTTCGTCGCAGCAGAATTCGGTCTGGTCAAACTGCGCCAGACCCGCATCAGAGCCATCGTCAAAACGCAAGGCTTGCGCGGACGCATACTGGCGACTGTCCACAATCAACTCGACGCCTACCTGTCGGCCTGCCAGCTCGGCATCACGCTGGCATCGCTGGGCCTCGGCTGGATCGGCGAACCGGCCTTCGCCAGTCTGCTTGAACCCCTGTTTGCCCTGCTCGGCGTGAGTTCGCCCGAGCTGATCCACGGCGTGTCCTTCGTGTTTGCCTTCGTGATCATTTCGTTCCTGCACATCGTGGTCGGCGAACTGGCGCCGAAGTCGATGGCGATCCGCAACCCGGAGCGCATCGGCCTGTGGTGCGCGATGCCGCTGTACGGTTTTTACTGGACCATGTATCCGGCGATCTGGCTGCTCAACCTGAGCGCCAACTGGGTGCTGCGCGTTACCGGCCTGGGCGGCGTGCATGGGCACGATTCGCATTATTCCTCGGACGAGCTCAAGCTGATCCTGCGCTCCGGCGGCAAGACCGGCAAGTTCACGCCGCAAGAGTGGAGCGTGCTGGCGCAGTCGCTCGACTTCGGCGACCTCAAGGTGATGGACCTGATGCGTCCGGCCAATGAGATAGTTGCGCTGAGCGCCGCCAATACGCATGAAGAAAACATGCAGATCATTTACCGCAATCGCTTCAGCCGTTACCCGTATTTCGATGCCGAGCAGCAGGAGGTGCTGGGCCTGCTGCATCTGAAGGACGTCTTCATCGCGCAGCAGGACGGCAAGGCCATCGTCGACCTGCGCCAGTACCTGCGTCCGGTGCAGTACATTTCACCGAGCCTGTCGGCGCAGGAGCTGTTGCGCCGTTTCCGTACGGGTTCGCCGCACTTCGCGATCATCGGCCGCAAGGGACAGGCGCCGCTGGGCTTCGTCACGCTGGACAATCTGCTGAGCGTGCTGGTGGGTGAGATCCGCGATGAATTCCGTCATACCTCCAATGAGTGGACGCGACAGGACGACGGCACCTTGCTGGGCAAGGGCAGTCTGCCTATCGTAACCCTGGAGCACATGCTGGGCATCGATCTTGAGTATGACGAGACGGTTGATTCGGTCGGCGGTCTGGTCATGGAGAAGCTGGGTGAGGTGCCTAAAGAGGGGCAGAAGGTGGAGTTTCATGCTTTTGACATTGTGGTCAAGAAGATGAAGGGGCCGAAGATTTTGTTGGTTAAGGTTTATCCGAAGATGCAGGATGGGGAGTGGGTGGGGGAGATGGAGGGGTAGGTTTTTTTCTCTCTGTTTTTTGTTCCGACTTAGCGTTTATCGGTAGCTTCTGCTTTTCTTTCTTCGATCAACCGTGCCGGGGGTAGCCCGGCAGCTACTCACTTTTCTTGTCTCGCCAAGAAAAGTAAGCCAAAGAAGGCGACCGCGGGATCCAGGTCCTTCGGACTTCCCGGTGCTGCGAAGCAAAAAATGGGAAGGGAAACAAACTCGCTGCGCTCAGACAAGTTTCCCTTCTTTTTCCATTTTTCGCTTCGCATCACCGGCTGGCTCCAAGCGGAACGGCCAAACTGGCTCGCTTCGCATCGCCTGGGGTCGCTCGCCTTCGGCGTCGCAATTGTCGCCTTCGCAGAAGTCGCCAAGAACGACGACCATCAAGCCACCGCCCTACCCTAGCGAGGCGCAGCGAGCCCGTCTCGAATTCCCGCTTGCGAGCAGCCGGTGGCGGCGAGTGCAAATCGGATAAAGAAGGGAAACTTGTCTGAGCGTAGCGAGTTTGTTTCCCTTCCCGATTTGTGCTCGACGACGCCGGGTACCCCCGAAGGGGGCTGCGAACTTGCGGTCGCCTTTCTTTGCTTACTTTCTTTGGCGAAGCAAAGAAAGTGAGTAGCCGCCGGGCTACCCCCGGCTTGGTCGTCCGAAGAACAAACAGCGTTCATCAGCGCACAGCAAGCAAGTCGGAACAATCGACTAAAGACTCAGCCAACCTTATCCAACTTAGCCACACTCAAATCCAACAACTTCATCCCAAACTTCCCGAAATTGATATGCGCCCGCGTACTCCCACCGCCACCCTCGATGTTGACGATGACACCCTCACCAAACTTGGCATGCGCCACATTCTGCCCAATCCGCCACCCCGAATCCGGCCGCGAAAAGTTCTGCGCAATCTTGTTGTTGCCCGACTCGGGCGCCGCATCCCAGGCGGACTTGGGATGCGCAAACCAACTGTGCTGTTGCTGCTGAATCTTCGGCGACAGCCACTTGATCGATTCATCCGGCAGTTCATCAAAAAAGCGTGAGCGCATGTTGTAACGCGTCTGGCCATGCAGCATGCGCGTCTGCGAAAAGCTCATGTACAAGCGCTTGCGCGCGCGCGTAATCGCCACGTACATCAGGCGACGTTCCTCTTCCACGCCGCCCTCTTCCTTGGCGCTGTTCTCGTGCGGGAACAAACCTTCTTCCAGGCCCGTGATGAACACCGCATCGAACTCCAGCCCCTTGGCCGAGTGCACCGTCATCAGTTGCAGGGCATCCTGCCCGGCCTGCGCCTGGTTGTCGCCTGCTTCCAGCGACGCATGCGAAAGGAAAGCCGACAGCGGTGACATGATCGTCGTCAGCGCCGCATCAGCGTCGATGATCTCGATGCCGTCGGCAGTCGTGATCGACGTGCCCGCCACGGCCTGCGCCTGCGGCCCGAGGAAGGCCGGCGCGTCCAATCCATAACCTTCTTCCGAGACGAACAAGGTGGCGGCGCTGACCAACTGCTCCAGATTCTCGATACGATCGGCGCCTTCTTTTTCGTTCTGGTAATGCGTGAGCAGGCCGCTGGCGTCGAGCACCACCTGCACCATTTCCTGCAGCGGCAGGTTCTGTGTCTCAAAACGCGCGGCTTCGATCAGCTTGATGAAGCCGTTGAGCGTGGAACCGGCCTTGCCGGCGACGTAAGGCACCGCTGCATACAGCGAGCAGTTGTACTGGCGCGCGGCATCCTGCAATTGCTCCAGCGCCTTGGCGCCGATGCCGCGCGTCGGGAAGTTCACCACGCGCAGGAAAGCGGAGTCGTTGTGCAGGTTGTCCATCAACTGCAGATAAGCGATCGCATGCTTGACTTCGGCACGCTCGAAAAAGCGCTGGCCGCCGTATACGCGATACGGAATCGCCGACGAGAACAGGGCATGCTCAAGCACGCGCGACTGCGCATTGGAGCGATACAGCAAGGCGATTTCGCTGCGCGACCAACCCTCGGCGATCAGGTTCTTGACCTGCTCGATGATCCATTGCGCTTCCTGCAGGTCGCTGCTGGCCTCGAACACACGCACCTGCTCGCCATGACCGGCGTCGGTGCGCAGGTTCTTGCCGAGGCGCTTGCTGTTGTTGGCGATCAGGATGTTGGCGGCGTCGAGGATGTGGCCGTGCGAGCGGTAGTTCTGCTCCAGCTTGATCAGGTTCTGCACCCGGAACTCGCGCTCGAACGCCGTCATGTTGCCGACGTTGGCGCCGCGGAATGCGTAAATGCTCTGGTCGTCGTCGCCGACGGCAAAGACCGCACCGCCGTCGACCTGGCCCTGGCCGGACATGATCTTGAGCCACTTGTATTGCAAGTCGTTGGTGTCCTGGAACTCGTCCACCAGCACGTGGCGGAAGCGACGCTGGTAATGCTCGCGCAAGGGCTGGTTGCGCGACAGCAGTTCATACGTGCGCAACAGCAGTTCGGCAAAATCAACCACGCCTTCGCGCTGGCATTGCTGGTCGTACAGGTCGTAGAGCTCGACGAATTTGCGGTTGTAGTCGTCGTGCGCCTCGACGTCCTTGGCGCGCAGGCCCTGGTCCTTGGCGCCATTGATGAAGTACATCAGGTTGCGCGGCGGATACTTCTCGTCGTCGACGTTCATCTGCTTGAGCAAGCGCTTGATAGCCGATAACTGATCCTGCGAGTCGAGGATCTGGAACGTCTGCGGCAAGGCGGCGTCGCGATGATGCGCGCGCAATAAACGGTTGCACAAGCCGTGGAAGGTGCCGATCCACATGCCGCGCGTGTTGATCGGCATCATCGCCGACAAGCGCGCGGTCATTTCCTTGGCCGCCTTGTTGGTAAACGTCACCGCCAGGATGCCCGACGGCGACACCTGCCCGGTCTGGATCAGCCACGCAATGCGCGTGGTCAGCACGCGCGTCTTGCCCGAGCCGGCGCCGGCCAGGATCAGTGCGGATTGTGCGGGAAGCGTGACGGCGGCAAGTTGCTCGGCGTTGAGATTGTGGAGAAGATTTTGCATCCCGCGATTATACGTCCGCGCGCCATTGCAGACGTGCGTTGCCTGCATGTTCCTGTCCGCTTCGCACCCGCTCATCCGGCGAAATCCCGCTCCGCCAGCAGCTTTGCGTCAAACGGCGTAAAATTCTGCACTGCAACATGGCATTGAGGCCGGTTGCATTCTCTCTTTCTCCCTATCATGTCCGAAGAAGCACTCCGCCCCGCTCCTGCCGTCGCCGCCGAAGGCGCGTCCACACTCGCGCCGCAACACCATTCCCAAACCGCCGTCATGGTCCAGATCCTGTCGACAGTGCTGTTCACCTTCCTGGCCTACATGACCATCGGCATCCCGCTCGCGGTGCTGCCCGGCTATGTCCATCTGGATCTCGGTTACAGCTCGTTCATCGCCGGCCTGTCGATCAGCGTGCAATATCTCTCCACGCTCATTACGCGTGCCCAGGCCGGGCGCATGGTCGATACCATCGGCCCCAAGAAGACCGTCATGCGCGGCATGCTGGCCTGCGTGGCCAGCGGCGCTTTCCTGGTGCTGGCGGCGTGGTCCGCCGAACTGCCGTGGCTGAGCCTGTCCATGATCCTCGTCAGCCGCATCTGCCTGGGCATCGGCGAGAGCCTGGCCGGTACCGGCTCCATCATCTGGGGCATCGGCCGCATCGGCGCGACGCACACCGCGCGCATGATTTCGTGGAACGGCATCGCCACTTACGGCGCGCTGGCCATCGGGGCGCCGCTGGGCGTGGCGCTGTTGCATGTCGGCGGCTTTGCTGCCATCGGTTTCCTGGCGCTGACGTTGCCCTTGATCGGTTACGTCATTGCGCGCCGCCGCCCTGCCGTTCCGGTGGTGCGTGGCGAACGCCTGGCCTTCCGCCTGGTACTCAACCGCGTGCTGCCTTACGGCATTGGCCTGGCGCTGGGCACAGTCGGCTTCGGCGCCATCGCCACCTTCATCACGCTGTATTACGCCAGCCACCAATGGTCCAACGCGGCGTTCTCGCTGACGCTGTTCGGCGGCTGTTTCATCGGTTCGCGCCTGTTGTTCGCCAATTCGATCAATCGTTTCGGCGGCTTCAGGGTGGCGATCGCCTCGTTCATCGTCGAAGCGCTCGGACTGAGCATTTTGTGGCTGGCCGGTTCCGCTGACGTCGCCATGCTTGGCGCCGCGCTGGCCGGCTTCGGTTTTGCGCTGGTGTTCCCGTCGCTGGGCGTGGAAGCGGTCGGTCTGGTGCCGGCACCCAACCGCGGCGCGGCGCTCGGCGCGTATTCGGTGTTCCTCGATCTGGCGCTGGGCATCACTGGTCCGCTGGCGGGATTGATCGTGGGGCAGTTCGGCTACGAAGAAGTGTTCCTGTTCGCCGCCATCGGTGCGCTGTGCGCGGTGGCGCTGACCTTGTCGCTGTATCGTCGCTCGCAACTTGCAATCGAGACAACGCAATAATGCCTTGTGGTGATGGCGATCATCCCCAAGTGTTATTTATGATGCCGCGGTTTTGACATAAAATCGCTGCGTTGCATTCCATCACACCAAGGAGCGAAACAATGGCAAAGAAAAACGTCGCAGCAATCAACATCGGCATCAACGACAAGGATCGCAAGAAGATTGCGGACGGTCTCAGCAAGCTGCTGGCCGATTCCTACACGCTCTACCTGAAGACCCACAATTTTCACTGGAACGTCACCGGTCCGATGTTCAACACGCTGCACCTGATGTTCGAAGGCCAGTACACCGAACTGGCACTGGCCGTCGACCTGATCGCAGAACGCATCCGCGCGCTGGGCTATCCGGCGCCGGGTTCGTACAAGGAATTCGCCAAGCTGTCGTCGATTCCTGAAGCCGAAGGCGTGCCGTCGGCGGAAGAAATGATTCGTCAACTGGTGGCCGGCCAGGAAGCCGTCACGCGCACCGCGCGTTCGATGTTCCCGGCGGTGGATGCCGCCGCCGATGAGCCGACCGCCGATTTGCTGACGCAGCGTATGCAACTGCATGAAAAGAATGCGTGGATGCTGCGCAGCTTGCTGGAAGGCTGATCGACAGCTTCTCCTGCAGCAATAAAAATGCCGGCTTCGCGCCGGCATTTTTATTTTCCACATGCCTTCATTCAGGCGGGGACCTTGCCCCCGTCATGTGCAAGTTCAAAGAAATGGATGTCGCGATCCGGCCGCATCTTCAGCACCATCACCGCACCGATCAGCAGAAATATCGCCGAGCCGACAAACGGCAGATTCCAATTGCCGGTCAGGTCGATCACGGTGCCGAACACCACCGGCGAGATGATCGTCGCCAATGCCGCACCGGTGTTGAGCATGCCGCTGGCGGTGCCGGTGTATTCCGGCGCGACGTCCATCGGTACGGCCCAGATCGGTCCGATCGTCAGTTCCAGCATGAAGAACGCGCCCGACAAGCACCACGCCACCGTGTTGACGTCATGGCTCAGCATGACCGGGACCAGAAAGCACAAGGTTCCCAGCAAGCTGAATGCGATCACGCCCTGGCGCGCCATCGGCAGGCTGCCGGTTCGCTTCAATACCTTGTCGCTGATCAGGCCGCCGGTGACGTCGCCGACCACGCCGGCAAAGAACACGCCCGAGGAAAAAATCGCCGACTTCTTGATATCGAGATGATAGGCGTTCATGAAGAAGATCGGCACCCAGCTGAAGAACAAGGTGTTGGTCCAGACCTGGCAGAAGTACACGAAGATGGTCGGCGACATGCGGCGCAGAATTTTTTTCCATGGCGTATCGCCGCCGTTTGCCGTGACCTTCACGTGCTCCGGCAAGCGCGCCAGTTCAGCTTCATTGATCGCCTTGTGCTCGCGCGGATTGTCCTTGTAATACACCACCCACGCAATGATCCACAAGGCCGTCAAGGCACCGACGATGACGAAGGCGGCACGCCACGAATGCAGCACGATCAGCAGCGCCACGATAGGCGGCGCCACCGCATTGCCCAACCGCGAGAACGAATGCGTGATGCCTTGCACGAAACCGCGATCCTTGCGCTGGAACCAGTTGGCGATCGCACGCGCCTGTGCCGGCAAGGCCGCGCCTTCGCCGATGCCGAGCAACAGCCGGGCCAGGATCAGCGACACCAGTCCGCTGATGAACCCGGTGGCGATCGTCGCCACCACCCAGATTGAACCGCAGACGATCAGCGTCTTCTTGGCGCCGAGCCGGTCGGCGAACCAGCCGCCGATGATCTGGAAAATCGCATAGGTGTAGCCGAACGCCGAGAACGCCAGGCCGAGCGTGGTGTTGGACAAACCGAGTTCATCCTTGATCGGCCCTGCGGCGGCGGCAAGATTGACGCGGTCGAGATACAGGATGAAAGACATCGCGCAAAAGATCGCGAGCATGTATTTCTGGACGTGCGTGGCGCGTCCGGTGGGGCCCACTGTTGAAGCGGAAAGTGTTTGCATAGTCTCCTCGCGGAAGGTGCGGCGCCTTGTTGGCGCTCATTGTTGTGATGATTTGGATATCGTGGAAATACGGCTTAATCTTTCAGGCGGCTTTCTCCCATGCGACACGCCAGCTCAAAGGCATTTTCCATCGCCGTGATCTTGGCGATGCCCTTGCCGACGATGTCGTAGGCGGTGCCGTGCGCAGGCGTGGTGATGGGAATCGGCAAGCCGCCTTCCACCGTCACGCCGACATCAAAACCGAGCAGCTTGGTCGCGATCTGCCCCTGGTCGTGGTACATGCTGACAATGCCGTCGAGCTGGCCGTTCTTGGCACGCAGAAAAATCGTATCGGCCGGAAACGGGCCGGTCGACGGATAGCCTTTCGACGCCGCCAGGGCGATGCCGGGTTCGATCACGTCGATCTCTTCGCGACCGTAGTTGCCATTGTCGCCGTTGTGCGGATTGAAGCCGCACACGCCGATGCGCGGCTCCGGCTTGCCGGCGGCGCGGAAGGCGTCGGTCAGCATGCCGATGGCCTGCGCCACACCTGCCGCGGTCAGCACCGACGAAACGTCCTTCAGCGGCATGTGCGAAGTCACCCGGCCGGTCCACAGGTCATCGAGGATATTGAGCTCGCCGCATGGCCCGTCATAGTTGAGCAGCTTGGCGAACCAGCGCATCTCGTCTTCTTCATGCATGCCGCCCAGGCGCATGGCGCCTTTGTTCAGCGGTGCGAAACACAAGGCGTCGGCCTTGCCGTCGGTCACCAGCTTCGTGCCCAAGGTCAGCGAATCGAGAATGAAATGACCGTTGTCGGTACTCGCAACACTGGGGGTATATTCGCGCGCATCGCCGTCCCAATCCTGGATCGTAAGCCAGTCCGACGCTTGCGGCACCGGTGCATTGACCGCCTTGGCGGCGCGTTCGATTGCCCCGCGATTGCCGATCAGCGTGACGTCGGCGCGACGGCCGACAGCGGGCAAGGCCAGCAACTGCACGATCAGTTCAGGGCCGATGCCGGCCGGGTCGCCGATGGTCAGGGCGATGCGAGGTTTCTTGCTTGATGAATGAGGTACTGCAGACATGCCGGCTCCTGTGTGGTCTCGTCGTTGGTCTGCCGCACAGTGGCAACAGCGGCAAAACGCCATGGCAGACCTTGCACAGACTATAAGGGCGCGGCCCGGCGGACTTCCATCGCTATTTCGGCGAATCAGGATTCGCGTTTTGCGAAACCGGCCCGGAAAGCGCTTCCACCAAGGATGTTGCAGCGGAGGACATGGCAAGATCAGGCTGATGGCAGAGCACAAAGCGGCGCGTAGCCCAGTCGCCGTCGATGGCAATCGAACGGAATTGTTCGCCCCCGGCCAGCAGCGCCGCGACAGCAGTCGGCATCAGGCCGATGCCGATTTCTTCGCCGATCATCGCCGCCATGCTGTGGAAGCTGCGCACCATGATGCGCATGTTCAGCATGCGATTGGTTTCGCTCGCCAGCCGTCCCAGCATCAGAGAAATCGCCGCACCTTCGGACAAGCCGATGACATTGTGCGGCAGGATATCGTCCAGCGTGACGCTGTCGTAGTGCGCCAAAGGATGCGCGCGCGGCGTGACCAGCACCAGCCGGTCTTCGCGATAAGGCGTGGTCGGCAAGACGGAACCACCGAGCGTGCTTTCGTAAATGCCGATATCGGCGACGCCGCGCGTGACGGTTTCCAGCACACCCTGGCTGTTGAGTTCGATGAGGTCGATCTTGATGCCGGGATACAGCGCGTTGCAGCGCCGGATATCTTGCGCCAGAAATTGCAATACAACCGAGGTACATGCCGCCACGCGCACAACCCCCATGTTGCCCTGACGGAAGGCGTTGGCGTCGTCCTGCATGCGCGCTACCGAATGAATCATGCTGCGCACATGCGCCAGCAAAGTGCGGCCCGCATCGGTCAGCGCCATGCCGTGCGGCAAGCGGTCAAACAAGGCAATGCCGAATTGCGCCTCGAACTCCTGGATGCGCCGCGACGCCGCCGCCGGCGCCAGATGGATGCGCTCGGCCGCCTTCGTGACGGCGCCCAGCTCCGCCGTCGCCTCGAACAGGCGCAGCGTGGTCAGATCGAAGTGGACGCGGTCGGAAGAGAGATCGGGAAGGGAAGACATGGCTGGGCTTTTGGCTGGCGAGGATGCGGAGAGTTTAACCACATTTCTCCGCATCGGTCCTTCGCCGTCTCGACGCCCGTTTACGCAACTAGCGGATCAGTTGCGCGAATTGCCGCGCGGCAGCTTTCGGATTTTCAGTCATGTAGACGCTGCTGATGGCGGCCACCATGTCGGTTCCCTGCGCAATCAGCGGCAGGCAATTTTCCTGCGTCATGCCGCCGATGACGACGACCGGCAGCGGAATTTCTTTCTTCGACTCGGCGACGATTGCCGGCGCGGTCTTGAACTCATACTTCTTCACCCGCGACGGATAGAAGCCGCCGAAGGCTACATAGGTCGCACCGGCGGCATAAGCATCGCGCGCCAGTTGCAGGGTGCCGTAGCACGAGGCGCCGACGATCTTGTCCTTGCCGACCTGCGCGCGCACGTCCGCCACCGAAGCGTCGGTACCGCCGACGTGGATGCCTTCGGCATCAAGCTCGATGCACAGGTCAACATAATCGTTGATGATGAACGGCGTATTGTAGCGACGGCAAACTTGCAGCAGGGCACTCGCCTGTTCCTTGCGCAGAATCGCGTCGGCGGTCTTGTGCCGGTATTGCACCAGCGTCGCGCCACCTTGGATTGCCTGCTCCGTTGCGCCAACCAGCTTGTCGGTGTCGTCCCAGTCCGGCGTCACGATGTACAGACCGCGCAGGGACCATTGTCTGGCTTCACTCATTTTGTTTCTCCGAAAAATTGCGGCACGCGATTGGGAATGCGTTGGCCATCCGCAATCGCGTAGGAAGTGTTCAGCGCGTGCTGGCAATACTGCTGTGCCGCTTCAATCGCCTCACGCATGCCGAGGCCGTGCGCCAGCTGTGCCGACAAGGCCGCCGCCAGCGTGCAGCCGCTGCCGTGGAATTCATCCGGCAGACGCGGCCAGCTCCACGACACGAACGCATCGTCCGGGCCGAACCAGCGGTTGACCACGTCCTGATGCTGCGGACCGTGACCGCCCTTGAGCAGCACGTGTTCACAACCGCGCTGCATCAGGATGGCCGCCTGCTGTTCCGGCGTGTGCTCGCTGCCGCACAGGCGGTTGGCTTCATTCAGATTGGGCGTGATGACGGTCGCGACTGCGTACAGAGATTCAATCGCCAGCGCGGCGTCGTCGGTCGACAACTGATCGCCACGGCCGTTGGCCAACACCGGATCGAACACCACCGGCAAGTCCGGTTGGCGCTCACGCAATTGCAGGATCAACTCCGCAATCGTCTCGGCATTGCGGCGGTTGCCGGCGATGCCGAGCTTGACCGCGCGAATGTCGAAGCGATCGATCAGCACCTGCGCCTGATGGCGGATCAGTTCCGCATCGAGCGGATGCACGGCGAACACGCTGACGTTGTCCTGCACCGTCAACGCCGTCGGCACCGACAGCGGATGGCAGCCGAGCGCGCTGATGGCCGGAATATCGGCCTGCATGCCGGCGCCGCCGCTCGGGTCGGAACCGGAAAACACCAGCACGCAAGGCGGCGACGAACGATAGGAAGACATGATTTGACTCAGACTACCCGGCCCGCCATCGGCGACGACGGCGACGCGGCAAAACGTTTCGGCACACGTCCGGCGAGGAAAGCTTCACGACCGGCCTCGACCGCCAACTTCATCGCCCGCGCCATGCGAATCGGATCGCGCGCGCCGGCAATCGCCGTATTCATGAGCACGCCGTCGCAACCTAGTTCCATCGCAATGGCAGCGTCCGAAGCGGTGCCGACGCCGGCATCGACCAGCACCGGAATCTTCGACTGCTCGATGATCAGCGACAGATTCCACGGATTCAGAATCCCCATGCCGGACCCGATCAGCGACGCCAGCGGCATCACCGCAACGACGCCGATATCTTCCAGCATGCGCGCCTGGATGGGATCGTCGCTGCAATAGACCATCACGTCGAAACCATCCTTGACCAATGTCTCGGCGGCCTTCAAGGTCTCGGGCATGTTGGGAAACAAGGTCTTCTCGTCGCCAAGAACTTCCAGCTTGACCAGCTTGTGGCCATTCAACAGTTCACGCGCCAGTTGCAAGGTGTAGACCGCATCTTCGGCGTTGTAGCAGCCGGCGGTGTTCGGCAAGATGGTGTAACGCGAAGGCGGCACGACGTCGAGCAAGCTCGGCGCATTCGGATCCTGCCCGATGTTCACGCGGCGAATCGCGACGGTAATGATGTCGGCGCCGCTGGCCTCTGTGGCCAAGCGAGTCTCCTCGAGCGACTTGTACTTGCCGCTGCCGACCAGCAGGCGCGAGCTGTAGGTTTTCCCTGCAATGGTCAAACCCGCGTCTGCAGTCAGCGCGAGCGTATCGTTCATGTTCATGTCAAATCCTTTCAAGCGTTTGCAAGAGAGCAAACGAAAAGCGCAAGAAGCGAGGCAAGCGCGATGCCGAAGGCGAGCCAACCAAGGCAATGCGAAGCGAGCCGAAAAAGACGTTCCGCTTGGAGCCAGCCGGTGATGCGATGCGAAAAATGGAAAAAGAAGGGAAACTTGTCTGAGCGCAGCGAGTTTGTTTCCCTTCCCATTTTTTGCTTCGCAGCACCGGGAAGCCCGAAGGGCCTGGATCCCGCGGTCGCCTTCTTTGGCTTACTTTTCTTGGCGAGACAAGAAAAGTGAGTAGCCGCCGGGCTACCCCCGGCAGCGTTGATCGAAGAAAGAACAACCTCAGCTACGGCAAAAATTCAGTCCGAAGAAAACAAAAACATCGCCAAGCGTCAGAGCGACGAAGAGCAAAAATCACCCCCCGCCAATCGCCCGCACAACATCCACCTTATCCGCTTCAACCAACACCCGCCCCGCCCACAACTGCAACGGCACAACCTGCCGGTTAACCGCCACCGCAACCCCCTTCCCGGTCAGCTCCAGCGCAGCAATCAACTGCGCCAGATCCGAACCGTCGGCAATCGCATGCGGCTTCCCATTCAATTCAATCTGCATCGCATCCACCGCAACAATCAGGTCTTGGAATAAATCTCGGCGCCCATCTTCACGAACTCCACCGACTTCACTTCCATGCCCTTCTTGAGCGCCGCGATTTCACTGATGCCTTCCTTGGCGGCGTACTCGCGCACCTCCTGCGTGATCTTCATCGAGCAGAAATGCGGGCCGCACATCGAGCAGAAATGTGCCACCTTGGCCGAATCCTTGGGCAAGGTTTCGTCATGGAATTCGCGCGCCTTGTCCGGATCGAGACCGATGTTGAACTGGTCTTCCCAGCGAAATTCGAAGCGCGCCTTCGACAGCGCGTTGTCGCGGATCTGCGCGCCCGGATGGCCCTTGGCCAGGTCGGCGGCATGCGCGGCGATCTTGTAGGTGATGATGCCGTCCTTGACGTCGACCTTGTTCGGCAAACCAAGATGTTCCTTCGGCGTGACGTAGCACAGCATCGCGGTGCCGTACCAGCCGATCTGTGCAGCGCCGATGCCGGAGGTGATGTGGTCGTAGCCCGGCGCGATGTCGGTGGTCAAGGGGCCCAGCGTGTAGAACGGCGCTTCGTGGCACTGTTCCAGTTGCAGGTCCATGTTTTCCTTGATCAAGTGCATCGGCACGTGGCCGGGGCCTTCGATCATGACCTGCACGTCGTGCTTCCACGCGATCTTGGTCAGTTCGCCCAGCGTCTTCAGCTCGCCCAGTTGCGCCTCATCGTTAGCATCGTAGATCGAACCCGGACGCAAGCCGTCGCCGAGGCTGAAGCTGACGTCGTAGGCCTTCATGATGTCGCAGATGTCTTCAAAATGCTCATACAAGAAAGACTCTTTGTGATGCGCCAGGCACCATTTAGCCATGATGGAACCGCCGCGCGAGACGATGCCCGTCATGCGCTTGGCGGTCAGCGGCACGTATTGCAGGCGCACGCCGGCGTGGATGGTGAAGTAGTCGACGCCCTGCTCGGCCTGCTCGATCAGCGTGTCGCGGAAGATTTCCCAGGTCAGGTCTTCAGCCTTGCCGTTGACCTTTTCCAGCGCCTGATAGATCGGCACGGTGCCGATCGGCACCGGCGAATTGCGGATGATCCATTCGCGTGTTTCGTGGATGTTCTTGCCGGTCGACAGGTCCATGACGTTGTCGCCGCCCCAGCGGATGGCCCAGGTCATCTTCTCGACTTCTTCGCCGATGGACGAGGTCACTGCCGAGTTGCCGATGTTGGCGTTGATCTTCACCAGGAAATTGCGGCCGATGATCATCGGTTCGACTTCCGGGTGATTGATGTTGGCGGGGATGATGGCGCGGCCGCGGGCGACTTCGTCGCGCACGAATTCCGGCGTGATCGTCGCAGGAATCGAGGCGCCGAAGGACTGGCCGGGATGCTGGCGGCCCATCAAGTCAGCCAGCTTGTTGCCCATCGGGCCGGAGGCTTTCAGCTCTTCCAGGTATTCCTGGCGGCGCAGGTTTTCGCGGATGGCGATGTATTCCATCTCGGGCGTGATGATGCCTTTGCGCGCGTAGTGCATTTGCGAGACATTCCCACCGGCCTTGGCGCGACGCGGCTTGCGATGCAGGTTGAAGCGCAGCTCGGCCAGTGCCGGATCGTTGAGGCGCTGCTGGCCGTATTCGGAAGTCGGGCCGTCCAGTTCTTCAGTGTCGTCACGCTCCAGGATCCACGGCAGGCGCGGTGTCTCCAGACCATTGCGGATGTCGATCTTGACGTCCGGGTCGGTGTACGGACCGGAGGTGTCGTAGACGTAGATCGGCGGATTCTTTTCCGAACCGAACATGGCCGGCGTATCGGACTGGCTGATCTGGCGCATCGGCACGCGGATGTCAGGGCGCGAACCGGTGACGTAGATCTTGCGGGAATTCGGTAAAGGCTGGACGGCTGCTTCGTCTACCGTGGCGGTAGCGGAGAGGAATTTCGGATTGGCGTTCAATTTGGCCCCTTTGCGGTTGGCTTGGAGCCAGCAAAGGAGGATTCGGAAAGAGACCTGTTGCGTGCAGAGGATGCAATGCAATACGGCAGTTCCGGCGCTTCCCTTCGCTGGCATTACCCAGATCAGGTTCAAGGGTATTTCTCACCCGTTTGCCATACAGCGGCATTCAGGACCCCTAGCATTTGTTTCTCTTACTACGTTCGGTTTCAAACGTCGTGGGCCGGATTCTACACCCATAATCCGGCCGGTGACATCACAAATTTCGACTAGTTATCATCCAGGAAACCCGGTTGAAATCCAGCAACAATCGCCCCCGGCCTGCAGACCAGCAAGCAATGCGCCGAAGCAGGGCCGGATCTTGCGCAGAGAAAGGAAGGCGAAATTTCATGCGTCTTCGTTCCGTCATTTGACCTTCATTTTGTCTCCAAGCTGATTCGCCATCGTCTTGCTTCGCGCAGCGCTCTGCATCTTGTCAGCCTGACGTTGCGCCTCGGTTTTAGAGCGGTCCAGGCAAACCGAGCGGAAGCGCGGATTGGACACTGTACACAGCAGCGCCAGACGATCGGCGTTGCTCTTGTCATCCTGCGTGACGTAGAAGGTAATCACGTCCGGCATGGCTCGTGGCGCCTGTCCGAAAGAAGCGTATTGCTGTTCGATGAACACTTTTGCCTTGGCCTTGTCGGTCGCTGCGATGGCGTTGGCGATCGACACTTGCACGGACCAGGAACGCTGCGGCCAGTCCTGATTGCGCATCCACACCTTCATCTGCTCGGCGCGGCTGACGCCGTTCTTTTGCATCACATCGGCAAGATACGATACCGCCATGCCATCGCCCGCCGTCGCGCCACTGGCCGCCGTGCGCGCCAGCCTGAGAGCGTCGCGATACTTGTTTGTCGCCATCATCTGGTCGATGCGAGGAAACAGGGCGTAATGCGCCAGCACCTCGGCGGTGGCCTTTTCCTTCAGCGCATTGCGCCATGGCGTCACCCTCGGTTGCGGGCGCGGACGCGGCAGCAAAGGCATCACCTGCTGGCTGAGCGCGTCCTCTCGAAAGACCGCGTCGTCGTGGTTTTGCGTGGCCGAGCTCACCATCGCGGCGATCTTGTCATTGATCGAATCGGTGACGTCGCCGACTGCCTTGTCGACATCGGTCTTGCGCCCCTGAATGGCGGCGGTGCGTTTGATCTGCAATTGCGCCTCGGTCTTTTTTGCCACCTCTTGCTCGACGTCAGCCAGCCGTTCAAGGAAGGCCTTGAAGCCCGATGCGTAAGAGTAGCCGTTGCGCAAACTGATGGTTGCGCCGAGGCGATCGGCCTGCTCTTCCACCGACCGTTGCCAGGCCGGCAGCAGCACGCTGTTGGCGGCCATGCCCAGCAAGGCGATGTTGTCCTGGCTGCCCCATCCATTCAGATTGACTTCTTTCGCTGCGGTCTTGGCGGCAATCGCCAGCAGCGTCGCGGAATCGGTCAGCATGCGCGCATTGTAGGCCGTCTGATGCCCGAGGTAGACATGTGCGAATTCGTGCGACAGCAGCGCGAATATTTCATCTTCCGATTCGAACGATTGCAGCACCGCGATGTTGACAAAAATATTGCCGGCGCCGCTGGAATGCGCATTGAGCGTGGTGTCGGACGACACGTAGACCTTGCCGGGCCAATCGGGCACTTCGGCGGTTTGCTTGATCTTGACGTACAGCTGATTCAGATACGCTTCCATGGCCGGCATGTTGACCAGCCCGTAGCCTGCCGCCCGATTGTCGTTGACGTCCTCGGCGGCATCGTCCCATTTGGGCGTATCGACCTTGGGCAGCTCGCCGACCTTGTCAACGCTCGGTCCGGTCAGCGACGGCAATTTGGCCTTGACGTCCTGCACGGTCTGGCATCCCGCCAGCGTGAACAACAATGCTCCGCCGACAAGCAGTTGGTGCCTGTATTTCATATCCCCATCCCCTGAAAATATTCTGACTTGATCAGCAGTTTTTTCCCGCAGCGCCCGGACTTCCTGCGGTGTCCTTTGCCCCCGGCATGGCGCTGCAACGATGCACCGACTGACGGTCGGCGCGCACATCCATGGCGTCGACCCAGACGTCCTTGCCGCCGACGCTGACCTTGAAGAAATCGTTCTTCGACTCCTTGATGGGCCACGGCAGATTGCCGGCGGCGACGGTGCCGGCCGGCGCGACGGCATCCGGATTGGCGTACACCGGCAAGGGATTCTGTTTTGCAGCGACCACGCTGCCCAGGCTCTGCGCCGACACAGTGGCAGCTGCGGCGCAGCTCAGCAATATCAGGCTTGCGAGTGATGTCTTGATGCGCGCTGCGATTACGGTATTTTTCTTCATGCTTTCCCCGGTTTCTGGTTAATCTTCAGACTTTCCCATTCCCAACTTCTTCAATAATTTTTCATTCAGCTCGAACCATTCCGCCGCAAAGGTGAAGAACACGATATCGACGGTCGACATCAAGCCGATGGAAAAGCAGTACTGCCCGATCACGACAAAGAGACAGACAACTGCCATCGCCATGGCCAGTTTCGCGACGACCCATAGCAGTTCGGCAAACGTCCTGGCGCATCCTCTTGCAATGTGCACGCATTTTTCTTTTCTGGTGGGGGCTTGTCTAAGCGTGACCCTTGCGTCCTTGTCTTTCGGCTTCGGCTCGGGGCCGAACAAGCAATGCGTCATCGGTCGCCACCAGTGATGCCAGCGTTCGCGCAGATGATCGACGCGCCGGTGCCAATGCGTTGGGCGAGAACGGGTCCACAGGGCATGAACGGCTTTGGGGATGACCAATCCACATAGCAGGCTCACGCATAGAAACAGGTAGAGCTTGATGTGGCCTGACGTTGTGCCCCATTCCAAATGGACATCGCGCGGATAGCGATGACCAAAGGTCAGCAGGTTGTCGAGCGCCATGGCATGCAGATAGACACCCGGTATCCGGCCATGCAAGGGCGAGAGAATACGGTCTCCACCGCCTGACAGTGCGGCACCAACCATCACCACGCGACCTTCGAGCAGACGCTTGAGAGCGGCCTCCTCTTCTTCCGAATTGGTGGCGAAATCGCCCGCATACAACGTCTCGTGATACACGCACACCGGTTTCTCGGCGTCGTGATGCAGCCAGTTCTTGACGATGGCCGGCGCGAGTTCAAGTACGCCGAAATCCTGCCGGCAGTACAGGCGACCGCCGCTTTCCTCATGCGCCTGCTTGTCCTCTTTGCTTTCTTTGTTCTCCGCGGCAAGCCAACGCAGGCCATAGTTGGCCGGATGCAAACCCCATGTCAGCGCCAGCTCGTTGTCTTCGACCTGCAGTTGTCGTCCGAACGCCTGGCGATAAATCGCCAGGGCGGCGCTGGGCATCGCTTCGCCGTGGCGGTCTTTTTCTTCTTCATTTTCCAGGGGGTAGGCCCAGGCGAGGCGGTCCAGACTGTCGGGCGTGTACTGCAGGGCGACTTTCTGGAAGCATCGTCCTGCGAGGCCTTCCAGCTCGGGACGCAACTGCGTGGCGCCGGTGGCGTCCGGCGAAACGCCGAGGAAGACCTGCGTGCCCTGCTCCTGCAGCGCGCAAAGACTCCTTGTCAGCAACGCGATGGTGGCGTCGTCGCGCACCTGAGCGAAATAGATGTCAAGGAATATCGCCCGCGGACGGTAACGCGCCAATGCCTTGAGCAAGCGTGCGTGGTAGGAATAATGGGGCGGCCACGCCTCTCCCGCATCGTTGAGCGCGGCATTGTCGATGAGGAGGACGCTGGTCTGTTCGCGCGCGGCGGCGTTGTACCACTCCGCCGGGAAAGGAGCGTAGAGACGCGCATTGCTCCTGGTCGAAAATTCTTCGCCCACGAGTTTCGGCCACAGGAAAGCCAGCAAAATGCCCACGCACAAGGCAGTCAAGCTTTCCAGCGCAGTACGCTTGACCAGCACCCCGGATGAAATTGCCTTCTTTGCAACGTTATATTTTTGTTGGCGGGGTTTCGAGCCTCTCATGCCGGCATTCCCCGCAACTCGCCACAGAATGGCAATGCTGCCCTGCCCGTCGATCGCATATGCTTGAATCAGATTATTTTTATATTCGGCAGGTACGAAGACCTTCCCCCCATATTCCGAATCATTTTTGCATTTGGACAACGTTGGTCGCAAGTACTTTCTCGTCAAACCGACGCTTATTTTGCGCCGCTTTCGCCTCCGCTCCGGTAGGTTGCTTTTACCCGCTACCGGCATGCCTCCTTTATAATGGACGGTTTCGCAAAAACACACATCAAATCATGGAATTAGCCAAGTCGTTCGAGCCTGCCGATATCGAAAAATTCTGGCGCGAGGAGTGGGAAAAGCGCGGGTATTTCGCTGCCACCACCGCGCCTGAAAAGCCGTCGTTCAGCATCCAGCTGCCGCCGCCGAATGTGACCGGCACGCTGCACATGGGCCATGCGTTCAACCAGACCATCATGGACGGCCTGACCCGCTACCATCGCATGCGCGGTTTCAACACCGCGTGGATCCCGGGCACTGACCACGCCGGCATCGCCACGCAGATCGTGGTGGAGCGCCAGCTCGATGCGCAGAAGATTTCGCGCCATGACCTCGGCCGCGAGAAGTTCGTCGAAAAAGTCTGGGAGTGGAAGGAAAAATCCGGCTCCACCATCACCGGCCAGATGCGCCGCATGGGCGCCTCGACCGACTGGGACCGCGAATACTTCACGATGGATCCGAAGATGTCGAACGTCGTCACGGAAGTGTTCGTGCGTCTGTTCGAGCAAGGCCTGATCTATCGCGGCAAGCGCTTGGTGAACTGGGATCCGGTGCTCGGCACGGCGGTCTCCGACCTTGAAGTGGTGTCGGAGGAAGAAGACGGTTCGATGTGGCACATCAAGTATCCGCTGGCGGACGGCAGCGGTCATATCACGGTGGCGACGACGCGTCCGGAAACATTGCTCGGCGACGTCGCCGTGGCGGTCGATCCGACCGACGAGCGCTACGCGCATCTGGTCGGCAAGCTGCTCAAGCTGCCGCTGACCGATCGCGAAATCCCGATCATCAAGGATGAATACGTCGACAAGGAATTCGGCACCGGCTGCGTCAAGATCACGCCTGCGCATGACTTCAACGATTACGCCGTCGGCGCGCGCCACAACCTGGAAAAAATCAGCATCCTGACGCTGGACGCCAAGATCAACGAAAACGGCCCGGCCAAGTATCAGGGTCTGGATCGCTTCGAGGCGCGCAAGCAGATGGTTGCCGACCTCGACGCACAAGGCCTGCTGGAACTGGTCAAGCCGCACAAGCTGATGGTGCCGCGCGGTGACCGCACCGGCGTCGTAATCGAGCCGATGCTGACCGATCAATGGTTCGTCGCGATGAGCAAGCCGGCGCCCGAAGGCACTTACTTCCCCGGCAAGTCGATCGCCGAAGTGGCGCTGGAAAAAGTCGCCAACGGCGAGATCAAGCTGATTCCCGAAAACTGGAGCAATACCTACAACCAGTGGCTCAACAACATCCAGGACTGGTGTATTTCCCGTCAGTTGTGGTGGGGCCATCAGATCCCGGCGTGGTACGACGAAGACGGCAAGGTCTACGTGGCCCGCACCGAAGAAGAAGCCAAGGCGCAAGCCGGCGGCAAGACAGTGACGCGCGACAACGACGTGCTCGACACCTGGTTCTCGTCGGCGCTGGTGCCGTTCTCGACGCTGGGCTGGCCGGAAGTCACGCCGGACTACAAACTGTTCCTGCCGTCGTCGGTGCTGGTGACCGGCTTTGACATCATCTTCTTCTGGGTGGCGCGCATGGTCATGATGACCACGCACTTCACCGGTCAGGTGCCCTTCAAGACGGTTTACGTGCATGGCCTGGTGCGCGACGCCAGCGGCCAGAAGATGTCCAAGTCCAAGGGCAACACGCTGGATCCGATCGACCTGATCGACGGCATTGGCGTCGACGAACTGGTTGCCAAACGCACCGTCGGCCTGATGAATCCAAAGCAAGCCGCCAGCATCGAAAAGGCGACCCGCAAGGAATTCGCCGACGGTATTCCAGCCTTCGGCACCGATGCCCTGCGCTTCACCTTCGCCTCGCTGGCGACGCTGGGCCGCAACATCAACTTCGACCTTGGCCGCTGCGAAGGCTACCGCAACTTCTGCAACAAGCTGTGGAACGCCACGCGCTTCGTGCTGATGAACACCGAGGGCCACGACTGCGGTTTCGACGGCCACGTCAAGGGCGAATGCAACAAGGAAAAGCTCCAGTTCTCGCAAGCCGACCGCTGGATCGTGTCGCTGATGCAGCGCACCGAAGCCGAAGTCGAAAAGGGCTTCGCCGACTATCGCTTCGACAACATCGCTTCGGCCATCTACAAGTTCGTATGGGACGAATACTGCGACTGGTACCTGGAAATGGCCAAGTCGCAAATTCAGAACGGCAATGAAGCACAGCAACGCGCCACCCGCCGCACCCTGCTGCGCGTGCTCGAAGGCGTGCTGCGCCTGGCGCATCCGGTGCTGCCATTCATCACCGAAGCGCTGTGGCAAAGCGTGGCGCCGCTGACCGACAAGAAGCTCGACCCGGCCGGCGACTCGATCATGCGTCAGCCGTATCCGCAAGCCGATCTGGAAAAGATCGACGTCGAAGCGGAAGCCTGGATGACGCAACTGAAGACGCTGACCGACGCTTGCCGCAACCTGCGCGGCGAGATGCAATTGTCGCCGGCGCTGCGTGTGCCGCTGATCGTTGAAGCTGCAAATGCGGAAGCGGTGAATTCCTTCCTGCCTTACTTGCAATCGCTGGTGAAACTGAGCGAAACGCAAGTCGTGACGCAATTGCCGGAGTCACCCGCGCCGGTGGCCATCGTCGGTGACCTGAAGCTGATGCTGAAGGTCGAGATCGACATCGCCGCCGAACGCGAGCGCATGACCAAGGAGATCACTCGCATCAGCGGCGAGATCGTCAAGGCCAATGCCAAGCTGTCCAACGAGAGCTTCGTCGCCCGCGCGCCGGAAGCGGTCGTGGCGCAAGAAAAAGAGCGCCTCGCCAACTTCACGACCACGCTGGCAAAACTGGAAGAACAACTGACGAAATTGAAGTAAGCGGAAACAAGCCGCGCGTTGCACTTCCAATCAGCCGCCGTCCCGCAAAGGACGGCGGTTTTTTTTGTCCTGTCGCCATTTTTTAGTCCTTGCCTGACGCCTCCGGCTTGTCTACACTAGCCGGATAAAATTAGAACAATCGTGCTTTTATTTAAACCATCAGTTTCACCATTGGACGGAGACATCATGAAAACTCGCATCATCCTGAGCAGTGCCTTGCTGGCCCTGAGCGTACTGAGCACCGCAACTGCCTGGGCCGACGGCTCACCCCTCGGTTTGTGGAAAAACATCGACGACGCCACCGGGCAACCCAAGGCACTGATCCGCATCACCGAGAGCGACGGCGAACTCAAGGGCAAGATCGAGAAGCTGTTCCGCCCGGCCGAAGAAGATCAGAATCCCAAGTGCGTGAAATGCGAAGGCGCGCTCAAGGATCAACCCATCATCGGCATGACCATCTTGTCCGGCTTGAAAAAAGACGGCGACGAATACAACGGCGGCCAGATCCTGGACCCTGCCAACGGCAAGCTATACAAGAGCAAGCTGACAGTCATCGAAGACGGCAAGAAGCTCAATGTGCGCGGCTATATCGGCATGCCGATGCTGGGCCGTACCCAGACCTGGGTGCGCGAGGAGTAACCCGCTTTCCGCGATGCATCGCCGGCGTCCCGGCAGGCGATGCGTTCTTCTTTACTCTTTCTTTGCCCTTTCCTTCCCCGCCCGCTGCGCGTTTTCCTGCCGGATCCATTACCCGGTTTTTCCTTTCGGAAATAGACAGCTTGCGCAACACCTGCATTCTTTCGTGTTGCCCATTCCCTTTGAAATTGTTAGCCTGAGAATAACAAAACGAGATCGCCGGAATTGTCCGGCCGAGCTTGCGCATTGCATTCGGAACCGGTCATCCGTCGCTTTTCGAAAATGGTCTCTTGGGGAAGGGGAACACAATGCACTCGTCGTCACGCTGCGGCATCCTGTGCTTGTCTGTCATCATGTTTTACCTTTCCTGCTGGCGTCCCGCCTTGGCTCAGGACCCTGTCCGTGAAGTCTTGATCGGCTTTGTCGCACCGATGGACGACCCCGATGCTTCCAGCGGCGCGGGAGCCGCGCAGATGGCCGTCGACGAGGCCAATGCGGCACCAATACGCATCGGCGGTACAGCCGTCACCTTCAAGTTGCTGCTGCAGAACGACAAGGCCGATCCGCGCACCGCCGAGCAGATCGCGCGCTACCTCATCAAGACCAACGTCGTGGCGGTCGTCGGTCATTGGACCAGCACCACCAGCATCGCCGTCGCACCGATTTACGCAGAGGCCGGCATCGCGCAACTGGCGCCGATTTCGTGGAGCCGACGCTTCACGCTCGCGCCGGGAAGCAGCCATTTCCAGGGAGTGGGCAGTGACGACATGGCCATGGCGTATGCGGTCGGCTATCTGTCTGAGCGCGTCCATCCGCGGCTGGTCATGGTGATCGACGACAAGGCGCCGCTGGGCGTCTCGATGGCGGACTCATTTGAGAAGTATGCGAAGGCCGCCGGCATTGCCACCTCGCGCCACTCGGTCAGCACGCAGACGTCGGACTTCAATCCGCAGCTGCAGATCGCGAAAACCATTCGTCCCGACATGATCCTTTTCACTGGTCGCGGCGCGCAAAGTGCGGCGATTGCGCGCAACCTCAAGCGCATGGGGGTGGTATCCAGCCTGATGATGACCGGCCCTGTGGTATCGACGGACTTCCTGGCAAAGATCAATTACAGCGATGAGGATCTCTACGCGATCGTTCCCGGCCCACCGATGGACGGCAGCAAAATACAGGCCTTCAGGAAACGCTATACGGCGAACTTCACACGCGAACCGGCACCATTCGCGATGTTCGCCTATGACTCCGTACACACGTTGATCGCGGCCATCAGAAAGGCCGACAGCCTCGATCGTCAGAACATCATCGCCGGCTTGTACGCGGTCAACTACACTGGGCTCAGCGGGACGATGTCTTTCCGCCCGGACGGTACGCTCAAGAGCCCTACGTACACATTGCATCAGACTGAAAAGGGCCGCTGGACAGTGCTCAGGCAATTCAAGTCTCCCGGATGAGGGACAGATTGACTTGGATTCAGTTGCACATCAGCGACAGAATGTACCGGGGACTCGCATTGATTCCGTGGACACAGAAGCATCACTTTCGCACCGGGGGTCATATGTCGATTTCCTGCCGTTTTGCTGTTCTTCTTTGGCTGCTCTCGTCCATCCTGCGTTGCGCGCATGCAGCTGATACGCCGCCAATCGTGGTCACGATCGGTTTCGCGGCGCCGCTGACGGAAGTTTCCGCGCGTCAGGGTCGCAATGCCGCGCTGCTTGCCATCGAGGAAATCAACAAGGGCAATCCCAGCATCAACGGCCGCGCTGTCGTCTTCGAGTTGCTGGAGCAGGACGACAAAGCCGATCCCCGCATCAGTGAATTCATCGCGCGCTCGTTCGCCAACAGCAAGGCCATCGGCGTCGTCGGCCATTGGAACAGCGCAACGACGGTGGCGGCCGCCCCTATTTATCACGCCGCGGGACTGGCACAAATTTCACCGTTCTCGTGGAGCCGCAGCTTCACGCAAAAATCCTACAAGACGGCGTTCCAGATCATCGGTAGCGACGACGCCGGACTCGCGCTCGCGGCCGATTACCTGGTCGGGGAACAGAAACTGAAACGCGTGCTGGTGCTCGACGACGGTGGATTCCTCGGCACCAGCATGGCGGATTATTTCTCCAACCATGCGAAGGCCGCCGACGGTGAGATCATTCAGCGCATGTCGATCAGCGGCAATACATCTGATTTCAACCAGCCGCTGCAAAAAGCCCGGGAGGCTCAGGCAGATCTGATTTTCTTCAGCGGCCGCGTGATGCAAAGCGATGTGCTGGCGCGCAATCTGCAGCGCTTTCGCCTGCCGGCAAAGTTACTGCTGACCGGCAGTGTGGTATCGCCCTCTTTTCTGAAGAACGCCGGCGACATCGACAGTACCATTCTCGCCATCGTTCCCAGCACCCCACTGGACAAACGCCCCGGCATGACCGCATTGCAAAAGAAATACGCTGACCGCTTCGGCGGCGAGATGATTCCGTTCGCGGTGTACTCCTACGACAGCGTGCAATTGTTGGCAGCCGCCGCGAAGAAGGCCAACTCGCTGGATCGCGGCAAGATCATCGAGGCACTGCACGAGATCAGGCACAACGGCGTCAGCGCCAGCATCGCCTTCGACGCCAACGGCGCGCTGCTCAAGCCGGGCTACACGCTCTACAGCTATCAAAACAAGGGATGGACGCCGCTACGGGTTTTCAACGGCAAGTAGGCCGACGCGTCACGGGGTCGGCTTGCGCTGGGCGACGAAGCGATCGAGCTGGCGTGCAAACGCACGGCCGTCAGCCTGGCTGAACGCCGTCGGACCGCCTGTTTCGACCCCGCTGCCGCGCAGCTCTTCCATGAAATTGCGCATCGTCAGATGCTGCTGGATATTGTTGACGGTGTACATTTCGCCGCGCGGATTGAGCACCGCGATGCTGTTGGCGACGACTTCCGCGGCAAGCGGAATATCGGCTGTGATCACCAGATCGCCGGCTTGCGCGAGCTTGACGATTTCCTTGTCGGCGACGTCAAAGCCGGCCGGAACCACGATGGATTTGATGAAACGCGATGGTGGCGTGCGCAGGTAGCGGTTGGCCACCAGCGTCACCGGAATCTGTGTGCGATCGGCAACCCGGAACAGCATGTCCTTGATGACGCCCGGACAGGCGTCGGCGTCAACCCAGATGTGCATGATTTACCAGCGGAAAGACCTGCCGACATTGCTCGCAGCAAGATGGAAAGTCAGACAAACGACACCGTCAGTCCCGGCAAGGTTACACCGGAAAATGCAGTGATCCAGGTCTGCCCTGCTTCCACCGGATAGGCATCGGTCCATGTGCCGGTCGTGATGATTTCGCCTGCATGCAGGGGGGCGAATTGCGGCTGCGTCTTGAGGAGCTGGTGCAAATGCCACAGTGCATGCAAGGGGCTGTCGGCCTCATCGTTGAAGAAGCCGGCGGCGCGCAGCCGGCCCGTGCTGTCGGTGCTGCTCGACAACGAGACGCTGGCGCTGGCCAGGATCTGCGGCAAGTTATGGCGCGTGGCTGACGATAGCACGTGCGGCTCGCCGATGATGAGAGTGCCGTGCAGGCCGAAGGCCGCGATCGAATCGGCCACCGTAAATTCCCAGTTGGCAAAAGGACAGGCAACGATCTCGAAGCCGTGCGCCATCCATTCGATGCACTCGGCCAGCTCGTCGATGGTCGCGTCCGGCGACGGCGCCTGCCCCAGCTTGAAGACGATTTCCGGCTCAATGCGCGGCTGCAGCGCGCCCTTCAGGCATTGCTTGCCGTGGTTGTCATCGGCATAGCGCACCGTGGTGTCGTAGATGTGCGCCCAGATCGGAATGCGAGCGTCGTCGGTGACGCCGTATTTGTCCCAGGTCTTGTGCACGGTGAAACCGATTTTGCGGCCGATCGGTTGCTCGCCCTGCGCCACGCGGATGTCGAGGATGCGGCGCGCGATGTCGTAAGCATCATCAACGGAAAGAGGTTCGGAAGAGGACAGGAGCGGCAGCAGGCGTGAGTTTGCACGGGCATCGAGGAGTTGATGCGCATACCTGCTGGCTTGGCTCGACATAAGCATGAGAGGCTCGCCCACAAAGATAGTGATTAGCTATCCATTGTCGGCGACGATTAATTTTTGCACAAGTGAAAATAAAGAAATCACAAGAAGATCATGCGAATTTCTTGGCAAATTTCTAATGAATTGACGACGTGAGGAAACACTTTTCCGCCACGCAAGGTTCCGGCCAAATGGTCAGGCCAATGTGGGTGTGAGTGAAAGTTGACGTCCTTCACCAGTTGGTGCCGATGAGTACGCATGATTACGGTGACTAATGAACAGAGTGTATCGGCGAGACTGCCGGTACAATTTTTTGCAACGAAATCAGCCGGCCCAGAGATCGCCATTGGGACCGGTGCGTGGCGCGGTAACGCCGAAGTGGGTGTACGCCGCCGGTGTCGCCACGCGGCCGCGCGGCGTGCGTTGCAGATAGCCTTGCTGGATCAGGTAAGGCTCGAGCACGTCTTCAATGGTGTCGCGTTCTTCGCCAATGGCAGCCGCCAGGTTGTCGAGCCCGACCGGGCCGCCGTTGAATTTGAACAGCACCGCCTCGAGCAGCTTGCGGTCCATCACGTCGAAGCCGACCGGATCGACGTCGAGCATGACCAGCGCGGCGTCGGCCATCGCTTGCGTAATCCGGCCGTTGCCCTTCACTTCGGCGTAGTCGCGCACGCGGCGCAGCAAGCGATTGGCGATGCGCGGGGTACCGCGGCTGCGCTTGGCGATTTCCAACGCGCCTTCTTCAACGATGGGCGCGTTCAACAGACCGGCGCTGCGCGTGACGATGCGCGCCAGTTCCGGCGGGGTGTAGAACTCCAGCCGGGCGACGATGCCGAAGCGGTCGCGCAGCGGATTGGTCAGCATGCCGGCGCGCGTGGTGGCGCCGACCAGTGTGAACGGCTGCAGGTCGAGGCGCACCGAACGCGCCGCCGGACCTTCGCCGATCATGATGTCGATCTGGTAGTCCTCGAGCGCGGGATAGAGGATTTCTTCCACCACCGGCGACAGGCGATGGATCTCGTCGATGAAGAGAACGTCGTTGGCTTCGAGGTTGGTCAGCAGCGCCGCGAGGTCACCCGCACGCTCCAGCACGGGACCGGAAGTCTGGCGCAAATTGACGCCCATCTCACGCGCGATGATGTGCGCCATGGTGGTCTTGCCGAGGCCAGGCGGACCGAACAACAGCGTGTGATCGAGCGCTTCGCCGCGCTGGCGGGCCGCCGAAATGAAGATCTCGAGCTGGCCGCGCACTTTTTCCTGGCCGACGTATTCGTCGAGCTGCTTGGGCCGCAGCGCGCGTTCGATTGCCTCCTCGTTGGCCGAGGCCGGCGTGGCGGCGATGATGCGTTGTTCGGAAAAGTCGTCGGTCTGGATGCTCATGATTTACCGTTCAGGCTTTGGACAGGGCTTTCAGCGCGTGCTTGATGCCGTCGGAGACGCTGGCGTCAGCCGGCACCTGCTTGAGCGCCAGGGTCGCTTCCTTGTCGGAATAACCGAGCGCCAGCAAGGCGTTGAGGATATCCGAAGTGGCGTCGTGATGCACTGCGCCGCCGACTGCGCCGAGGTCGGCGCCGAGCTTGCCCTTGAGTTCGAGCAGCAGGCGTTCGGCGGTCTTCTTGCCGATGCCGGGGACCTTGGTGAGGCGGCCGGCTTCCTGCAGTGTCACCGCTTGCGCCAGGTCGCTGACCGACATGCCGGACAGGATCGACAGCGCCGTACGCGCGCCGACACCGGAAATCTTGATCAGCTCCTTGAACGTGTTGCGCTCTTCGGCGCTGCCGAAGCCGAACAGCACATGAGCGTCTTCGCGGATCGCCAGGTGCGTCAGCAGCACCACTTTTTCGCCGAGTCCGGGCAGGTTGTAGAAGGTGCTCATCGGCACGCCGACTTCATAGCCGACGCCGTTGCAGTCGACCAGCAATTGCGGAGGATTTTTTTCGAGCAGGATTCCGGAGAGGCGACCGATCATGATGGGCAGGTATCGAAAGTGAGTCGAAAAATGGATTATCGAATGATACAGTACTGTTCGGATAAACAGTATATGAATCATCCGGGGCGCTCCGCCCTGCTTGCCTTGAAGCACCTTGCCGGGCTATCGTCTGGCCTCACGCCCTACAACCACGCAAGGATCCCATGGCAGGCAGCAGCTTTTTCGCATTGATCGACGACATCGCCGGCATCCTCGACGATGTTTCCGCCATGACCAAGGTGGCGGCCAAGAAAACCGCCGGCGTGCTCGGTGACGATCTTGCCCTCAACGCGCAGCAGGTGTCCGGCGTCAACGCCGACCGCGAATTGCCGGTGGTGTGGGCGGTGGCGGTCGGCTCGCTGAAGAACAAGGCGATCCTGGTGCCGGCCGCGCTGGCAATCAGTGCCTTTGCGCCCTGGGCGGTGACGCCGCTGTTAATGCTGGGCGGCGCTTTTCTGTGCTTTGAAGGCTTTGAAAAACTGGCGCACAAGTATCTGCCGCACGAGGAAGAACAGCACGACGAGCTTGCCCCTGAAGCTGCAGAAAGCGAACAAGACAAGATCAAGGGCGCCATCCGCACCGACTTCATCCTGTCGGCGGAAATCATCGCCATCACGCTGGGCGCGGTCGCGGGCGCGCCGTTGCAACAACAGATCACCGTGTTGATCGGCATCGCACTGATCATGACGGTCGGTGTTTATGGTGTGGTCGCGGGAATCGTCAAACTCGACGATGGCGGCCTGTACCTGTTGCGCACCGGCGGCGCCTTCAGCCAACGCATCGGTCGCGCCATCCTGGTGGCGGCGCCGGTCATGATGAAAAGCCTGACCGTAATAGGCACGGTGGCGATGTTCATGGTGGGCGGCGGCATCCTGACGCACGGCATCGCGCCGGTGCATCACTGGATCGCCGACGTCAGCGCGCCGCTGGCGGCGGTGCCGGTCATCGGCGGTTTGTTGGCGGCATTGGCGCCATCGGTGCTGGATGCGGTGTTCGGCGTGATTGCCGGCGGTGTGGTGTTGCTGCTGGTGACGGCGGTGCAACGCGTATTGAAGATTTTCAAAAAAAATTAACCGACCAGACGGCCGCCGCGCATGCGCAGGCCTTTTTTCGCCAGCGACGGCGCTAGTCCGCCCAGCGCGCTGAGGATCTCGCCGCTATGCGCATGGCAGATCGCCACGCCGAGCGCGTCGGCCGCATCGGTGCCCGGCAAGCCCGGCAGCGCCAGCAAGCGCTGCACCATATCCTGCACCTGCTGCTTTTGCGCCTTGCCATGACCGGCGACGGCTTGCTTGACCTGTAGTGCGGTATATTCCGACACTTGCAGATCGGCCTGCACCAGCGCGCAAATCGCCGCGCCACGGGCCTGGCCGAGCAGCAGCGTGGATTGTGGGTTGACGTTGACGAAGACTTTTTCGATCGCCGCGCAGTCGGGCGTGTACGTCTGGATCACTTCTCCGATGCTGGCCAGGATGACCTTGAGACGTTGCGGCAAATCGCCATCCGGCGTCTTGATGGTGCCGGAGGCGATATAAGTGAGCTTGCTGCCCTGCTTGTGGATCACGCCAAAGCCGGTGGTGCGCAAGCCGGGATCAATGCCAAGAATTTTCATGCAAAAAAATGTGAGTTGATCGTTTCGATGGAGGTCCGGGCCGGGCGGCAATCAATGCGCCTTGAGCACCTTAACTATTTTCCAGTCGCCGCCTTGCGCTTCATACACGGTAAATACCGGATCACGCAGATTGCCATCCTGGTCGAAGGATATAACGCCGGTCAGTCCCTTGAATTTTTCCGCATGCAGCGTGCCGATCAGTTTGCGCGGATCGACCGAATTGCCCAGCCGGATCGCTTCCCCCACCATCTGTACCGCATCATAGGCGCGTAAGCTGCTGACGTCGACATAGGATGAAGAAAACCGCGCGACGTAGTTCTTTTCAAAATTCTTCCATCCCGGCAGTTTATCTCGTTGCTGGTCGGACTCCAGCGTAAAAATATTACCGGCGCCGTTGACCTGATTCAGGAAGTTCTGGTTGTTCATCCCGTTCATCGCATTCAGGAAGCGCGTCTTCACGCCCAGCCGCCTGGCGTTCACGATCATGCCGGCGGCCTGCAGGTGCGTGCCGCCCCAGAATATCGCATCTGCCCGGCTCTCCTTGATATCGGCCAACGCCTGGTTGAAATCGGAAGTCTTGTCGCTGACCGAATAGCGGCCGAGCAAGAGACCGCCGGCTTTCCGGAAGCCCTCGCTGAATTGATCCGCCATCGCCGTGCCGGACGGCGTCTTGTCGTCGATCACGGCCATGCGATCGACCTTGAGGTCGCCATACACATAGTGCCCGAAAAGAATACCGCCCTGTTCGCTGTGGCCGAACATGCGGAAGGTATTGTCGTAGCCGAGCTGCGTGAATTTGTGGTTGGTGGCGCCGACCGAGATGTGCGGAATGCGCGCGGCCCGGACTTGTTCGGCCGTGGCGATGCAGACCGTCGAACTGTGACAGATGAGCGCCACAAGATTTCTCTTCAGCAGATAGTCCGTCGCCAGTTTGCCGGCGTTGGCGTCGAAACGATCGTCTTGCGGGACCAGCTCAAAGACGACCCTGGCATTGTTGACCCTGATGGCTTTCTTGTTCAGTTCGTCGATCGCCAGTTGCGCACCATTGATCATGCTGGCGCCGCGCGCCTGATTGGAACCGCTGCGAGGCGCCAGGAAACCGATGGATACTCTGGTTTCCTGGGCCGGCACCTTGACGGGAAAGATGCTGATTCCGACTCCGATCAGCAACAGGAACAAGCGGATGCGAGATGCCTCGAATCCGGCATGCGTGTGGCAAAACAGATGGAACGGACAGTTCATCGGCAGCCTCCGGAAATAAAGAGCGATCGCTCATTATCCATCGGGAAATTGCCTTAATGACAATGTAAAACTGTACCCTACGCAAAAAACAACAAGCCCGGCACATGTGCCGGGCTTGGATACTGGTGCTGCAGCCTCAAGGGAAGGCTCAGCTGCAGATCAGTGACGGAAGTGACGCGTACCGGTAAGCAGCATCACGACGTCGCGTTCGTTCGCCGCGTCGATCACTTCCTGATCGCGCATTGAGCCGCCGGGATGGATCACGCTGGTCACGCCGGCGTCAACCACCACGTCCAGGCCGTCGCGGAACGGGAAGAAGGCATCCGATGCCACCGCCGAGCCCGCCAGCGTCAGGCCGGCATTCTGCGCCTTGATCGAAGCGATGCGCGCGGAATCGATACGACTCATCTGGCCTGCGCCGACGCCCAGCGTCATGCCGTTGCCGCAGAACACGATGGCGTTGGACTTGACGAACTTGGCGACGCGCCAGGCGAACATCAGGTCTTGCAATTGCTGAGGCGTCGGTTGCTTCTTGCTGACCACCTTGACGTCGGCCAGCAGCACGTTCTTGGCGTCCGGCGATTGCACCAGCAGGCCGCCGCCGACGCGCTTGAAGTCGTAGGCGTTCAAGCCATTGCCGAGCGGGATTTCCAGCAGGCGGACGTTTTGCTTGGCGGCGAAAATCTTCTTCGCTTCGGCGCTGAAGGACGGCGCGATCAACACTTCGACGAATTGCTTGGCGACTGCTTCGGCGGCAGCGCCGTCGAGTTCGCGGTTGAAGGCGATGATGCCGCCGAAGGCCGAGGTCGGATCGGTCTGCAAGGCTTTGCTGTAAGCCTCCAGCGGATTGCCGCCGACCGCCACGCCGCATGGATTGGCGTGCTTGATGATGACGCAGGCCGAGGCGCCGTCGGCGTCGAAGGTCTTGACGCATTCCCACGCTGCATCAGCGTCGGCGATGTTGTTGAACGACAGTTCCTTGCCTTGCAGCTGAGTGTAGTTGGCCAGTGCACCGTCGATCTTCTTGACGTCACGGTAGAACGCCGCCGACTGATGCGGGTTTTCGCCGTAGCGCATGTCCTGGACTTTTTCGAAGTGCAGGTTCAGGGTTTCCGGATAGGCGCTGCGCGTGGCGTGCTGCTTGTCTTCGCCCAGCGAGGTGAAATAGTTGGTGATGGCGCCGTCGTATTGCGCGGTGTGGGCGAATACTTTCTTGGCCAGCGCAAAGCGCTTTTCGTACGGCAGGTCGCCGCCGTTTTGCAGGTCGGCCAGCACGCCGGCGTAATCGGTCGGGTCGCAGATGACGACCACGTCCTTGTGGTTCTTGGCCGACGAACGCAGCATGGCCGGGCCGCCGATGTCGATGTTTTCGATCGCATCTTCCAGCGAGCATTCTTCCTTGGCGACCGTCTGCTGGAACGGATACAGGTTCACCACCACCATGTCGATGGTCGGGATGCCGTGCTTGTCCAGGGCCGCAACGTGCTCGGGGAAATCGCGGCGCGCCAGGATGCCGCCATGCACTTTCGGATGCAGCGTCTTGACGCGGCCGTCCAGCATTTCCGGGAAGCCGGTGTAGTCGGCGACTTCAGTCACCTTGACGCCGTTGTCGGCCAGCAGCTTGGCGGTGCCGCCGGTGGACAGGATGTTGACGCCCATGGCGGACAGTGCGCGTGCAAAGTCGAGCACGCCGGCTTTGTCGGAAACGGAGATGAGTGCTTGTTTGATCATGATGGCATGAAGATGGAGAAGAACTGCGTGGATGAAGGAATGCGGTGTCGGTATGGTGTAGCTGGCGGCGCGCTGTCAGGCGCACCGCCGCCTGCCGGTGTTACAGCAAGCCGTGCTGCTGCAATTTCTTGCGCAGGGTATTGCGATTGATGCCGAGAATTTCTGCGGCTTGCGACTGATTGCCGTCGGCACGCGCCATCACTGCTTCGAAGATCGGTTTCTCGACCGTCAAAACAACCATGTCATAGACATTTGATGGCAGCTGCTCGCCCAGGTCCTTGAAATACTTGTCAAGGCTCTTCCTGACGACATCCTCGATACTTTCTTTACTCATTACTTAGTGCTTCTGTTCTTTTTAGTGTTGATCAATAAGCCTTCGAACCCGCCTGCAGCTAAGCTGCCAGCGGCTGATCGGCAATCCCGTATTGTAACCGCTCGCCATATGCCGCCTGCGATTCAAAGAAATCGCGCACTGCATTCCATTGCAGCTGACTATCCTCGAGGCGGTTCATGCGCTGCCGGAATTGCTCCCCCTCCGGCAGGTCGCGGACATACCATCCGATGTGCTTGCGCGCCGTGCGTACACCGAGATACTCGCCATAAAACGCATAGTGCGCCTGCAGATGTTCCAGCATCAGTTCCTGCACTTCGGCCACCATCGGCGCTGGCAGATGCGTGCCGGTGCGCAGGAAGTGGTCGATTTCACGGAAGATCCACGGCCGCCCTTGCGCCGCGCGGCCGATCATGACGGCGTCGGCGCCGGTCACCGCCAGTACGTGTTTTGCGCGCTCGGGCGTGGTGATGTCGCCGTTGGCGACCACCGGGATCTTCACCGCCGCCTTGACGGCGGCGATCGTGTCGTACTCGGCTTCGCCGCTGTAGCCGTCGGCGCGCGTGCGGCCATGCAGCGTCAGCATGGCGATCCCGCTTTGCTCGGCCATGGCGGCGATGGCCAGGGCGTTCTTGTTTTCGCGATTCCAGCCGGTGCGGAATTTCAGCGTCACCGGCACGTCGACCGCATTGACGACCGCATCGAGAATCTGTCCCACCAGCTTTTCGTTCTGCAACAGGGCCGAACCGCACCAGCTATTGCACACCTTCTTGACCGGGCAACCCATGTTGATGTCGATGATCTGCGCGCCGCGGTCAACGTTGTGTTTGGCGCAATCGGCCAGCATCGAGGGATCGGCGCCGGCGATCTGCACTGCCTTCGGCTCCATCTCCCCGTCGTGGTTGGTGCGGCGCGAGGTTTTCTCGCTTTGCCACAGGCGCGGATCCGAGGCGGCCATTTCCGACACGGCGTAACCCGCCCCCAGCTGCTTGCACAACTGGCGGAAAGGCCGATCCGTCACACCTGCCATCGGGGCGACGAAAACGTTATTACGCAGGGAATGCGGGCCGATATTCACGGGTCGTTGGACGGTGCGGTCGTGTGGTTGCTGGGGAAGGGCGCTATTTTAGCGCGATTGGCCCGGCACCCCAACAAGAATCCGTCTTGCAGCGCAGCGGCGACAACACATTGCCGAACCGACAAGAATTGCCGCCGGACGGAACGAGGCAAAGCGGCGTCAGCGATCCACTTCGTCCAGCACATCGGCCGACAAATGCGCCACGTCAGCCCATTGCGCGATGTGAAGGCGCTCGCCGTCCCACCGCATGCGGTTGATGCCGGCGTTGAAGATGTCAAAATCGCGCGCCTGCGCAAAGCCGGTCTGGCGCGACCAGCGATAGATGCATTCGAGCACGCCGCCGTGGGTGACGATGGCGATCTTGCGGTGCTGCTGACTGTTGCTGTGGCGGATCAGACGCGTGACGGCACCAACGGCGCGCTCGGAGAATTCACGCATGGTTTCGGCGATGCGTTCACCGGCCGGATAGCGTGCATCGAGTTCGCGTGCCTTCCAGGCGGCATAGTCTTGCGGATAGCGTTGCGCGATGTCGTGATGCTGCAGGCCTTCGAAGCCCCCGTAGCAGCGCTCGCGCAAGGCTTCGTCAATGTGCACGCTCTTGCCCTGCACCGTGGCGACCGCCAACGCCGTGTCGCGCGCCCGTTGCAGGTCGCTGGCATAGATCGCATCGAGCGGCTCGCTGCCGAGCGCCCGGCCCAGCGCCGCCGCCTGCCGCTGCCCTTCGGCGTTGAGCGGAATGTCGATGTGGCCTTGCAGGCGCTTGTCGACGTTCCAGTCGGTTTCACCGTGGCGGATCAGCAGAATATCAGTCGTGGCGGTCATAACGGTCATGGCTCGTCGCCTGGCTTATTTGATCAGGTCGGGATTGAGCGTGTAGGTGCCGGTGATGGCCGCCTGCGCCAACACATGGCCTTGCAGCGCGTTGTGCACGTCGGTGCCGGTAAATTTGCCGGTGACGGTCAGTTGCTCCTGGTCGATGGCATACAGCGTGAAAATGTAACGATGCGCGATCGCATCGTTCCACGGTGGGCATGGGCCGTCGTAGCCGAAGTAGTCGCCGCTCATGTCGCCGTCGCCGGCGAACCAGCTGGTGTAGTCATTGAGGCCGTGGCGCGCGCCCGACAGCGGGTCGCCGGGAATCGCCGGGCCGGCCTTGCCGCGCGTGGTGACGGCGCTGCTGAATTGCCCCGCGACCAGTTCGCTGACGCCGGTCGGAATATCCACCAGCGTCCAGTGGAAGAAATCGACGCGCGGCAAATCGGCCGGTACGGTCTTGCCTTCCTGGTTGACGTCGTCGCCGCGCGACGGCACGTCAGGATCGTGGACCACCAGCACCAGCGACTTGGTCCCGGGAGGCAGATCGCTCCAGGCCAGGTGCGGGTTTTTGTTGGCCGACAGGGCTACGTGGTTTTTGGGATCGGGCACGGCAAAGGCGAATTCGCCGGGAATGACTGCGCCGTCCTGAAAAGAATCGCTCCAGAGTTTCATGTGTGCTCTCCTTTGAAAATCAACTTGCTATTAAATGCTAAATGAGTGCCATGGAATATCGTCAGGCCGCCACCGGCTTCATTTGCCACCCACCTGCAGCCAGAATGTGACGGGCCCGTCATTGGTCAGCGAGACCTGCATGTCAGCGCCGAAACGGCCGGTTTCGACCACGTCGTGCCGGGCTTTCGCCTGTGCAACAAAATGATCGAACAATTGCTTTCCTTCCGCCGGCGCCGCAGCCGGCGTGAACGACGGTCGCGTGCCGGAGCGGGTGTCGGCCGCCAACGTAAATTGCGGCACCAGCAGCAAGCCACCCTGCACGTCGGTCACGCTGCGATTCATCTTGCCGGCCTCGTCGGCAAACACGCGATAAGCCAACAGCTTGGTCAGCAGCGCGTCGGCTTCCTTCACGGTGTCGCCGCGTTCGGCGCAGACCAGCACCATCAGGCCGGGGCCGATGGCGCCGACTTGCTCGCCTTCCACTACGACATCAGCTTTGCGGACTCGTTGCAGCAATCCGATCATGACGCTGCCACTATCACCATCGCTGTCATTGCGACAAGGTAACGCGAGCGAACTTGCGCTTGCCGACCTGCACCACGAACACGCCGGCATCGACCTTGAGGCCCTTGTCGCTGATCACGGCGCCGTCGATGCGCACACCGCCCTGCTCCACCATGCGCAAGGCCTCCGAAGTCGAGGCGCACAGATTGGTCTGCTTGAGCAGTTGACCGATACCCAGCGGTGCGCCGGTCAGGCTGACTTCCGGCACGTCGTCCGGAATGCCGCCCTTGGAGCGGTTGACGAAATCGGCCAGCGCGTCTTCGGCCGCCTGTTGCGAGTGGAAGCGGGTGACGATTTCCTGCGCCAGCGCCACCTTGATGTCGCGCGGATTCTTGCCCGCGGCGACATCGGCCTTGAAGCCGGCGATGTCGGCGATCGAACGGAACGACAGCAGCTCGTAGTAGCGCCACATCATCACGTCGGAAATGCTCATCACCTTGGCGAACATGGTATTGGCCGGCTCGGTGATGCCGATGTAGTTGTTCTTTGACTTGGACATCTTCTCGACGCCATCCAGGCCCTCCAGCAGCGGCATGGTCAGGATGCATTGCGGCTCCTGGCCGAAATCCTTTTGCAGCTCGCGTCCCACCAGCAGATTGAACTTCTGGTCGGTACCGCCCAGTTCCAGGTCGGACTTCAGCGCGACCGAGTCATAGCCCTGCATCAGCGGGTAGAGGAATTCATGCACCGAAATCGGCGTGCCTTCCTTGAAGCGCTTGGTGAAATCGTCGCGCTCCATCATGCGCGCCACGGTGTAGCGCGAGGCCAGCTGGATCATGCCGCGGCTGCCGAGCGGATCGCACCATTCGGAGTTGTAGCGGATCTCGGTCCTGGCTGCGTCCAGCACCAGGCTGGCTTGCGCGAAATAGGTCTTGGCGTTGACTTCGATCTGCTCGCGCGTCAGCGGCGGGCGGGTAGCGTTGCGGCCGGACGGGTCGCCGATCATCGAGGTGAAATCGCCGATCAGGAAGATCACGTTGTGACCGAGGTCCTGCAACTGGCGCATTTTGTTCAGGACCACGGTGTGACCAAGATGCAGGTCGGGTGCGGTGGGGTCCAGGCCCAGCTTGATGCGCAGCGGCTGGCCGCTCTTTTCGGCGCGCGCCAGTTTTTGCGCAAATTCGCTTTCGATGAGCAATTCGTCTACGCCGCGCTTGGTGATGGTCAGCGCTTCCTGGACTTTATCGGACAGCGGCAGGGGAACTTGGGCGGTTTGGGTGGCTTGGGAGGTGGGCTGTTCGGCGTTCATTGATATAACTAAAAAATAGGCTTTGTAGGACAGTACCGGATTGACGCTTTGCTATAATCGCGCTTTCGTCTTTCTGCCGCACGCCATTTAGAAGCGCAATCAGCAGAGAATTTAGCATTCATCGCCTGTCGAGAATCTGTAAAAAGCGTGCGTCATCGGGGAGTCATTGACGATGCTTGCGGTTGAATGGCAACCTGGTTGGCCGGTCTCATGTGTTTCACCATGCCGGCGCTGCGGAACGATCCGCCAACTTCATTGCCATCCTGCAACAGGATTCGGAACAAGCGTAAACGGTAGATTTTAACGTATTGCATGTTCCCTAAAGATAAATTCGCGCGCGTCGCTTCCCTGTATCGCACCACCCATCTCTTCTGCCAAGAGAAATTCCACGGTTCTTCCCGCAAGACCAAGATCCTGTCCGCCGGCGCCCTGTTCCTCGGCGCCTTCACGATCGGCGCCGCCGGCTTCGCTCCGGCCGAGCCGGACACTTCCGATGCGCCGGTGCACGCCATCGTCAAGGACCTCGCCTTGCCTGATCTGCAACAGCAGATCGCACAACTGGAAGATCGCGAAGAGTTTTACGTCAACGAAGAAAAAGTCCGTTCCGGCGACACACTGGCGAGCTTGCTGACGCGCCTGGGAGTCGACGACGCCGCCGCCGCCAGCTTCATCAAGTCCGATACCCTGGCCCGTGCAGTCATGCAATTGCGCGCCGGCAAGCGCGTCATGGCACGCACCTCAGAAGACGGCGAACTTCAACAGCTGACGGCCACGCTGAGCGACGGTCGCGACGGCGGACAAGTCAACAATCTCGTGATCGAACGCAGCGGCGACAGCTTCAAGGCCAGCACCGCGCCGGCCGTGCTGGAGCGCCGCGTCGAAATGCGCTCCGGCCAGATCCGCTCGTCGCTGTTCGCGGCGACCGACAATGCGCAGATTCCCGACAGTGTCGCCACGCAACTGGTCGACATGTTCTCGACCAACATCAACTTTGCCTCCGACCTGCGCCGCGGCGACCGCTTCAACGTGGTCTATGAAACCTTCTACAACAATGGTGAACCGGTGCGTACCGGCCGCGTGCTGGCGGGCGAATTCACCAACGCCGGCAATACCTACCAGGCGGTCTGGTTCGACGAACCGGGCAGCAAGATCGGCGGCGGTTATTACTCCTTTGACGGCAAGTCGCTGAAGAAAGCCTTCCTCAAGTCGCCGCTGGCCTTCACACGGATTTCATCGGGCTTCTCGATGCGCGTGCACCCTATCCTCGGCATCTGGAAGCAACACACCGGCGTCGATTTCGCAGCACCGACCGGCACCCCGATTCATGCGTCGGGCGACGGCGTGGTCGACTTCGTCGGCAAGCAGAACGGCTACGGCAACATCGTCGTGATCAAGCACTGGAACAATTATTCCACCGCTTATGGCCACATGAGCCGCTTCGCCACGGGCCTGCGCAAGGGCGACAAGATCAGCCAGGGTGAAGTGATCGGCTTTGTCGGCATGACCGGCTGGGCTACAGGCCCTCATCTGCACTACGAATTCCGGGTCAGCAACGTGCCGCGCAATCCCCTGTCGGTCGACGTGCCGAATGCACAACCCCTGAATGGCGGCCAGCTGGCTCGTTTCCGTGCTGTTTCTACCGACATGAACCGCCGCCTCTCGCTGTTGCGCCCCGCCGGTGAGAACGGCAACGTGACCTTGGCGTCACGCTGAACATCGCCTCACGGACTGAAGACCGGTGACGGAATCGCTGTAAAATCATAGCGATTCCATCACCGGTTTTTTTTATGTCCGCCGAACTCTCCTCGCCACAGCGCTCCGCCTCTTCTTCCCTCTATATCGGCCTGATGTCAGGCACCAGCCTGGACGGCGTAGACGGCGTGCTGGCGTCCTTGCCCGACGACGGTCAGCCGATGGCGACGCTGGCGACTGCCTACGTGCCGTTCCCGCAAGATTTGCGGGCCGCGCTGATGGCCCTGCAGGCCAACGGAGAAAATGAATTGCAGCGCGAAGCGTTGGCGGCGAATCAACTGGCCAATCACTACGCGCAATGTGTCACGCAATTGCTTGAAAAAAGCGCAATTCCGGCGGCGTACATCCGCGCGGTCGGCGTGCACGGACAAACCATCCGTCATCGCCCCGAACTCGGCTATACCCGTCAGACCAACAATCCCAGCCTGCTGGCCGAACTGTGCGGCATCGACGTCATCGCCGACTTCCGCAGCCGCGATGTTGCCGCCGGCGGCCAGGGAGCCCCGCTGGTGCCGGCCTTTCATCAGGCGGTATTCGGCAGCGACAGCGAGATACGCGTGGCGGCCAACATCGGCGGCATCAGTAACATCAGCATCCTGCCGGCCGGGAAGCAAGCCGCCACGTCAGGCTTCGACACCGGTCCTGGCAATGTATTGATGGATGCGTGGATCGCCCGGCATCAGGGCCAAAGCTATGATGCCGACGGTGCCTGGGGGGCGTCCGGAAAAGTGGATGCGGCCCTGCTGGCGGCCTTGCGCAGCGACGCCTATTTCACGCTGCCGCCGCCCAAGAGCACCGGTCGCGATTTGTTCCACACTGCGTGGCTGGAGGCGCGCCTGCAAGCGTTCACGCAGCTGCCGCCGGTCGACGTGCAGGCGACGCTGACCGCCTTCACCGCGAGCACCATCGCTGACGCAATCGTCGAACACGCTCCAACAGCCGCGGCGCTCTATGTTTGCGGTGGCGGTGCTTACAACGGGTATTTGCTGGAGTTGCTGGCGCAAGCCTTGCAGGCCGGCTCGGGCCGCACGATTCCGGTCATGTCGACCGATATGCTGGGCGTGGCGCCCAATCATGTGGAAGCGCTGGCCTTTGCCTGGCTGGCGCAACGCTTTTCCCTGCGCCTGCCAGGCAATCTGCCTGCCGTCACCGGCGCCCGCGGCTTGCGCGTGCTGGGCGGCCTTTATCCGGCGCAGTAATTCCTGATCAGTACCGGTAAACCCTGCCGCCCTCGAGGCGCACGCGATCACCGATGCGCAGATCTCCGGCACTGTCCTGTGCGAAGGTCTGGGTCGAACCGTCGTTCATGCGCACCCGGATATTGTAGACCTCGCGCCCGCCGTGATTCTTCTGCACCTGATTGCCCACTACCGCGCCGCCGACCGCGCCTGCGACCGTCGCCGCCGTGCGCCCGGAGCCGCTGCCGATCTGGTTGCCAAGCAGGCCGCCGACCGCGCCGCCGATCAGGGTACCGCCGACGCCGCTGCTGTTTTCGTGCGCGACATCAATTGCCTCAATGACACCGGTACTGTTATAGGAATACGAAGGCGGCGGTGCACCTGCGTTGTTGGGTTGCGAACGATAATCGGGGCCTGCGCAACCGTTCAGGAGAGCCAGCATGCTCAAGCCGATGGCGAGCAGGGAGATGTAATGATGTTTCATTGCGGAGGTCCTTCGAAGGTACGAGTGTCGGTGGAAACTGCGCGGAACGTCGCTGACTGGTCGCCATGCAAGCGTATTGTTGATCAGCATGCCGCTCCTCGACATCGGTGAAGCGCTCAAATCCATGTCGGACATTCCCTTCACCCAGCCCGCTCACGGAGTGTGAAATATTTCCTCGCAACAAGCCGGAAACCATGAAGAGCGCTCCTAAACCAGCTCTTTTCAACGTCATGAGCAGTAGGCTTTGAATGCAAGATGACACCTCTGCCGGCATTTCTGAGGAGTTCCGATGCGCCTCACCTTTCCTCTCTCGGTTTGTGCCGCTGCGTTTACCGCCCTGGTGACGACGGCAAACGCAGCGCCGGCGGACGAACCGACCCAAACCGTATTGATCGGCGTGATTGGCCCGCTAACGATACCGCGCGGGGAAAGCACACGCGACGCCGCGCAATTTGCGGTGGATCGCATCAACGCGCAAGGCCTGCGCATCAACGACAGGAACGTCCGGCTCCGGCTGTTCCTGGCCGACGACAAGAACGACCTCAACCTGGCCGTCATCAATGCCCGCGCCGCCGTCGCAGCGGGTGTGGTCGGCGTGGTCGGCCATCTCACTACCGACGCCAGCATCGCCGCAGCCAAAATCTACAACGAGGCCGGCGTGCCGCAACTGTCGCCGACCGCGGCCGGACGCGAATTCACGCAGCTCGGCTATTCAACCGTATTCCAACTGCTCGGCCATAGCGAATACACCGCACAATACCTGGCGGAAACCGCCATCAAGGTGCTGCGCGCCAAACGCATCATGCTGATCGACAACGACACCCTGCTGGGCAAGGCGCTGGCGCGCGGCTTTACGTCAGCCGTGGCGCGCCAGGGCGGACAGATTGTCGAGAGCGAGAAAATCAACGCAAAGAGTTCGGATTTCAACGCAGCCATCGCCAAGATCACCAGTAGCGGCGCCGACCTGGTGTTCTTCGCGGGCGTGGCGCCGCAGACCAACGCCTTTGCCACGCGCCTGCGACAGCTCGGTCTGCAAACCCGGCTGTTGCTGGCCGGCGGCGCCATTAATGCACTGTTCCCGCGCAAGACTGAGGAATATCCAGAAGGCACGCTGGTGCTGGTCAATGGCAATCCAGTGGAGAAGGTGCAGAACTTCAAGCGGCTGGAACAGGCCTACCGGGAGAGGTACACGTCGCCGCTGATCCCGCAGACCTGGTTCGCTTACGACGCGGTGGACATGCTGGCCGAAGCGATGAAGCGCGCCAGCTCGACCAATCCGCGCCTGCTGTCGCCCATCTTGCATCAGATGAAATTCAACGGCCTGTCCGGGATCATCTCGTTCGCCGCCGACGGCAGCCTGACGGCGCCGCCGTACACCCTGTACCGCGCCGAGCAAGGCAGCTGGAAAACACTCAATACACTGCCCTGACGCGATGACTTAATTCAACCAGCCGCGCCGGCGGAAATACCAGAACGGCGCGATCGCCGACGCGATCATCATCGCAATCGCCAGCGGATAGCCGCCGGCCCAATGCAGCTCGGGCATCCAGTCGAAGTTCATGCCGTAGATGCTGGCGATCAGCGTAGGCGGGAGGAAGGCCACCGAGGCCACCGAGAAGATCTTGATGATCTTGTTCTGGTTGATGTTGATGAAGCCGACGGTGGCGTCCATCAGGAAGTTGATCTTGTCGAACAGGAAGGCGGTGTGGCCGTCCAGCGATTCGATGTCGCGCAGGATCTGACGCGCATCTTCGAACTGGTCCGAGCTGAGCAGGCGACCGCGCATCAGGAAGCTGACCGCACGGCGCGTATCCATCATGTTGCGGCGGATGCGGCCGTTTAAGTCTTCTTCGTGGGCGATGGCGTTGAGCACTTCGGCGGCGGCCTGGTCGGACAGGCTTTTCTTGAGCACGCTGTGGCTGACCGTTTCGAGCTTCTGGTAAATCCCTTCGAGCGCGTCGGCCGAATACTCGGCGTCGGTTTCGTACAAATCCAGCAGCACGTCGCGATAGTCGCCGATCGAACCGGGGCGCGAACGGGCGCGCATGCGCACCAGGCGGAACACCGGCAAGTCTTCGGCATGCATGGAAAACAGGATGTTGCGCGCCAGGATGAAGGCCACCGTCATGGTGGCCGAGGTGTCGTCGTCGCCCTCGAACAGGAAATCGGTGCGCAGATGCAGGTCGCCGTTCTCGGCTTCAAAATAACGGGCCGACGCTTCGATGTCGCTGAATTCGTCTTCGTCGGGCAGCGTCACGCCGTAGATGCTTTTGACCCAGTCGCGCTCGTCGTCGGTCGGCTCGGTCAGGTCGACCCAGACAGGCGCGATGGTTTCCAGATCGCTGCGGCTGTCGATGTTGACCTGGTTCAGTCGACCGTTCTGCAAAACAAAAACATTAATCATGTGATCTCACTGTCGGGACAAGACGGCTGAGGATGCCGGGCCGGCCGGGTTGCAGAAGGTTGCAGAATCGACATGCACCGCAATGGGCCGCCCGCGAAACGAACGCAAGTGTACGTTTTCGCTCAACGGCAGGCAAGCACGTTCCTGCGGCAGTAGCGGCCGGACGTCCTATTTCTTCGCCGGCGGCTTGGCGACGGGCTTGGCGGCAGGCTTTTCGACCGGCTTGGCCGGCGGCAGCTCGGCCGCGTTCATGCGCCGCAGGATCAAGCCGGTGCGGTTGGCGAGATAAGCCGAGCCTGGATTCTTGTCGTAGAAGCGCGGCCGCGGCAGCATCACCGCCAGCCGTGCTGCCTGACTCGGTCCGAGATTGGCGGCGCTGCTGCCGTAATAATGCAGCGAAGCGGCTTCGGCGCCGAACACGCCGTTGCCCCACTCCACCACGTTGAGGTAGATCTCGAAGATGCGCTGCTTGTCCATCAGGAACTCAAGCATGTAGGTGATGATGAACTCCTGCGCCTTGCGCAGGTAGCTGCGTTCGCCCGATAGAAACAGGTTCTTTGCCAGTTGCTGCGTGATGGTCGAGCCGCCGGCCACCACCTTGCCCTTCTTGGTGTTCTTTTCGTACGCCTTTTGCAAGGCATCCCAGTCCACGCCTTCATGCTCGGAGAAGTTGGAGTCCTCGGACGCGATGATGGCGCGCTTGAGATTGTTGGAAATGCGGTTGTACGGCACCCACTTGAATTGCAGCTGCGCGTTGGGATTCTTTTCCTGCAGCAGCGACAGTTGATGGCGCATGAAGCTGGTGGATGTGGGATTGTGGTCGACCCACCACCATATCTGCACGAAGAAATACAGTTGCAGCAGCAACAGCAAGGTGACCGGCAATACGATCAGCCACAGGAACAGCTTGCGCAAGAGCTTCATTTTCTGATGTTGTTATCTGAGTGTTGGCGTGATGCGGACAAGCGTAGTCGGTGGCAAGGAAAGCTGCAAGCGCCGGCAACGGGCAGCGGCTTCATTTTTTACTGGCTGAGCTGCCGGCGCAACGCGTGGAAGACCTCGGAAGTTTCCGGCCGCACGCCGCGCCACAGCAGGAAGGCCTCGGCAGCCTGTTCGACCAGCATGCCGAGGCCGTCGCGCGTGACCGCGCCCTGGCGTTGGGCGAACTCCATGAACACGGTCGGCTGCTTGCCGTACATCATGTCGTAGGCCAGCGTCGCGCCGGAAAACACGCTCGCCGGCAGCGGCGGCACGTCGGCATCGAGGCTGGCTGAGGTGGCATTGATGATGACGTCGAAGACGCCTTGCAAGGCGGTGAATTCGGCCGCGTCGAGCGTGCCGAATTCGGCGAATTGCAGGGCCAGTTCCTGCGCCTTTGCGTGGGTGCGATTGGCGAGGGTCAGCGCGGCCGGTTGCTGCTCCAGCAATGGCAACAGCGCACCGCGCGCGGCGCCGCCGGCGCCCAGCAGCAACACGCGCTTGCCCGCCAGCGACGCGCCGGCGTTGTGCACGATGTCGGCCACCAGGCCGGCGCCGTCGGTGTTGTCGCCGAGGATCACACCGCCTTCGAATTTGAGCGTATTGACCGCGCCGGCCAGGCGCGCGCGCTCGGTCAGGCGATCGGCCAGCGCATGAGCGTCGAGCTTGAACGGCACCGTGACATTGGCGCCCTTGCCGCCGTTGGCGATGAACACCTTGACCGCGGCCTTGAAACCTTGCAACGGCGCGAGCAGGCGCTCGTAACTCATTTGCTGGCCGGTCTGCGCGGCGAACTGCGCGTGAATTTCGGGCGATTTGCTGTGGGCAATCGGATTGCCGATGACGACGTATGCATCCATGGTGCCTGCCTCTGTTTCTTGTCTTAGTTGGAACTGCTCAGGTCGGTCTGCAACGTCTCTTCGCGCGTAAAGCGGAAGCGAGTGATGACTTCCCAGATGTCGTCCTTGCCGCCGGTGGTTCGCATGTTGTCGGGAAAGCGGCCGAACGGCGCCGAACGCCGCACGATCGTCAACGCCGCCGCGTCCAGCGCGAGGTTGCCGGAACTGCGTTCGACGCGCACGCCGCCTTCCTTGTCGTAAATGCTGCCGTCCTGGTACACCGGAATATAGATCACCAGTTCGCCGTACAGCTTCTTGCCGTCCTTCTGCGGGAAGTTCAGCGTGCCGATCTTCTCGATCTTTTCCTGCAGCGCCTTGTAATACATCGCGTAGCCGGCTTCACGCGTGCGCGCGGTGATCTGCGTCTTCTTCGGCCGCTTGTTGTATTCCTCGATGTTCTTGGCGACCTCGGCCTCCATGCGCGCGACCGCTTTGGCGGTGTCGAGCAGGTCCTTGGCGTTCAATTGCGGCTGCACTTCCTTGTGCGGCTCGCGCTCGGGCGTGGCGACCACGGGCGCTTTCTTGTTCATCTGCGCGAGGATTTTCTGCTGCTGCGCCTCCAGCTCGGCCACCTTGCGCTGCGCCGCCTTGACGCTGTCGCCGGTCTCGACCTTGCGCATGTCCGGCAAGGGCGACTTGGCGCGGCCCTGGTTGGCGTTGCCGCCGCCGTCGAGGTTGGCTTGCGCGATCGCATCGGCCTTGACCGGCGCCTTGTCGTGCTTGGCGTTGACCAGGATCACTTCCAGCCCGGGATCGGCCGGCTTGAGACGGAATGCGTCCGGCGCGGCAAACCGCACCGCCAGCAGGGCCGCGTGCACCAGCACGGACCCGGCGAGGGCGATGGTCAGGAAGCGGTTTTCAGCAAAAAATTTCACAGGCGCATGAACCAGAATAAAACGCGATTTTACGACAAAGACCGGCTCATTCCGCAGCGGAAGACGTGCCCGCGGTTTGGTCGTCGGCGACGGGTTCGCCTTCATCGGCCTCATCTGCAACACTCTCGTCGGCGTCGTCGGGAGCATTCTCCATGCCGTCGAGCAAGGCCTCCTCTTCGTCGTCCATTTGCTGCGCGTCGCCGGCCGGTTGCGCGGTCGGGATTTCCAGCAGGCGCGCTTCCACAGTCAGGTCGACTTCATCCCAGCGCAGCAGATCCAGTTTGACCTGCAGGCCGCGCGCAACCTGCGGCATGCCCGGCAGACGAATCACCAGCGGGATGTCGACCAGCCGCAGGATTTCGTCCTTGAGCACGACGGCGTCGACCTGTCGCGCCTGCTCTTGCGACAGCCAGCGCAGGCACCAGTAGCGTTCCATGCCGGACTGGAAGTCGGCATAGCCGGAGTAGGCTGAATCGAATGCAGAAACGATGGCGAAAAGATCGGCGTCGCGCGGCTTGAACGGCGCTGCCAGCGGCGCGGTCACACCATGTTCCAGACACGCCAGGATCTGCCACTGATTGACGAGGTCGGTGTAGCGGCGCAGCGGCGAGGTGCTCCACGCATATTGGTCGACGCCCAGGCCCTGATGCGGCGCGGCGTGCGTGACCATGCGTACCTGCATCTTGGCGGCCCAGCCTCCGGCGCCTCCACCCTGTGCGCGGTAGATGCCCGGCACGCCGTGGTCGGCCATGAACTTGCCCCAGGTGCTGTTGGCGAAGATCATCAGCTCGGCGACAATCTTGTCGAGCGGTGCACCGCGCTTGCGGCGCGTGATGGTGACGACGTCGTTGTCGACGTAGAAGTTGAAATCGACGCGGTTGTTCTGTTCCGGACGCAGGCCGAAACTTTCGCGCTTGGCCATGCGACCCTGCTCCAGCACCTGCACCCATTGCCACAGCAGCGTGATGTCGTCCTTGTGGGGATACTCGCCGCTATTGTTCGCCAACGCCTCTTCGGTGACCAGCGCATCGAGATCGTTGTGGCGCAGGTTGGCGGAAATCGGCACGATCTCGGCGCGCGTCTCGGTCGAGATCACCGACCAGTCGGCCGGATTGAGCGTAGCGTAGAGCGACAGCGCCGGGCAGTTCTTGCCTTCGTCGAGCGTGAAGGCTTCGACCAGCACGTCGGGCAGCATGGTGATCTTTTCGCCCGGCATGTAGACAGTCGACATGCGCTGACGGGCAATGACGTCGAGCGCGTCGTCCCGCTTGATGCCGAGGCCGGGCGCGGCGATGTGGATGCCGACGCGCACGTTGCCGTCGGCCAACCGGACTACCGACAGCGCATCGTCGATTTCGGTCGTGGTGACGTCGTCGATCGAGAATGCCTGCACATCCGCCAGCGGCAAATCCTTGGGCACGGCCGGGATCGTCACTTCAGGGAAGCCGCTGCCTTTCGGGAAGAACTCGAAGAGGAATTTGGCGTAATGCAAATCCTTGGGCGAAGCGAGCCCGCCGGTTTGCAGCATCAGGCGCTGCGGCGTGGTCTGCAATTCCTTGCAGGCGGCGTCAAGGGCCTTGAATTCGATGCTGTTCTTGTCGGGACGAAACAGCAAGGTCAGCGCCAGTGGCTTGAACGCGTCGGGCAATTTGCCGGCCTTCAACTCGTCGACGTATTGGGCCTGCACCAGCGCCTGTTGCTTCTTCTTTTCCAGACCGGCCTGAGCCGCCTGCAGCGAAGCCAGCGGCGCCGCCTTGTAGCGGCCCTTGCCCTTCTTGTAAAAATAAATCGGCGCCGAATGCAGGCGCAGCAGCAGGCCGGCCGCTTCGTGCGGCAGCGGCGCGTGGCCGAAATATTCAGCGCCCAATTCGGCAAAGCCGAACTCGTCTTCGCCCGCGACTTCCCACAGGAAATCGAGGTCGACGTCCTGCGCGACGACCTGCGCGTCTTCCAGCAACTTGGCCGGGGCCGGCGATGCGAATTGCAGCATCACGTCCTTGGACTTGACCTTGGTGCGCTTGCCGGAAGCCATTTCGACCTGATAGGCCTCGCCTTGCTGAGACAGCACGGCGCCAGCCTTGAAATCGCCGGATTCTTCAAAAAATAAATTCATCGGGTGCTTGCTTGCGTATTCAATGCCATCAGTTTGCTGAGGGCGGGTAAAAAAACATCTGTCACCAGCATGACGCTGCCATGGCGACGGAACAGGGAGCGGCGCGCATACAGCGGTAGCTGCGGCGGCGCCTTGGAATGAAGATCAATCACGGCGCCGATGCGGCGCACCAGCGGATGATTGGCATGCAGGCGCGCGTACTGCAGCGGCGCGCGCGTGACCAGCGGATCGGAAAACAAACTCGCGCCCAGCGGCCGCACGCCGAGATGGCGGAAGAACGGCCACGCCGAGGCCGACGCCAACGGCGTTACGGTATGCCCGAAAATCATCGGTTCACCGTCGCAATACAAGATCACGTCGCGCTCTTCGACCGGCTGGCGCGGCGTCGCCAGGCCGAGGAATCCGGCTTCGTCGGCTTGCGCGTTGCCGGGGCGCTGACGCAGGCGCAGCACGCGCAATTCATTGCAGCGGGCGCGCAGCTTGAAGGTCATCGAACCGGGATCGGTCAGCCATGCGCGCAGCAACGGCGCCGGTTGCAGCGCATTGGCGTGGTCGAACCAATGCGCATGGGTCTTCTTCATCATCAGCTTAGCGCCTCGCCGCCGTCTTGCAAGGCAATGCCGCAGAACGCCAGCACGCTGTCGGCGTAGTCGGCGAATTCGGCGATGCCGTGGTCGCTGCCCTGGATCACGGTCTGGCGTGCGCCGGGGTAATGCGCGACCATCTCGCGCCAGTCCAGCACTTCGTCGCCAGTGGCGGCAATCAGAAAGTACCGCTCGGGCCGGGTGATCTTGTCGACCGCCAACGCGCGCAATTCATCGATATAGGCGTGCTTGAATTCGAACGGCTCGTCGGAATGGTAATGCGTGGTCACGCCGACGTAGGACTCCAGGTCCCGCGGCGGCTTGACGGCAGGATTGAGCAGCACCGCGCGGCAGCCCAGATGCTCGGCCAGCCAGGTGGCGTAGAAGCCGCCCAGCGAGGAGCCGATTACGGTCAGCTGTTCCGCCGGGAACTGTTCGGCGTAGTCGAGCGCCAGCCGGATCGCTTCCGCGGGCGAGGCCGGCAGTTGCGGGCAGTAATATTCATCCGTACGCCCCAATGCCTGCAGGCGCTCGGCCATGTGGCGCGCCTTGAAGGAATGCGGCGACGAACGGAAGCCGTGCAGATACAAAATCATGCCAGCGCGTCCAGCAGCTTCTGATGGACGCCGCCGAAACCGCCGTTGCTCATGATCAGGACGTGGTCGCCCGGACGCGCAGCCTGTTTGATCGCCTGCACCAGTACGCCGAGGTCGTCGAAGGCCCCGGCCTTCTCTCCCAGCGGCGACAGCGCCTGCGCCAGGTCCCAGCCCAAGGCTTCCTTGCCCGAACCCTTGGCACCGTAACCGAACACCAGGTCGGCGTCCGCCAGGCTGGCCGGCAAAGCATCTTTCATGGTGCCCAGCTTCATCGTGTTGGAGCGCGGCTCCAGCACGGCGAGGATGCGCCCGCCACCATCCTTGCCGATCTTCTTGCGCAGGCCGACCACCGTGGTGGCGATCGCGGTGGGATGATGGGCGAAGTCGTCGTACACGGCGATGCCGTTGACAGTGCCGCGCAACTCCATGCGGCGTTTGACGTTTTCGAATTTTTCCAGCGCGGCAATGGCTTGCGCCGCCGGCACACCGACGTGGCGCGCAGCGGCAATCGCGGCCAGCGCGTTCATGCGGTTGTGCTCGCCGGTCAGCGACCAGTTGACCGTCCCCTGCGGCTCGCCGTTGAAGCCGATGTCGAAACTGCCGTCGTCGTGCGTCTCCAGCGTCCAGCCAGCTTGTCCCGCAGCCACGCCGAAGTTTTCATGCTCGCTCCAGCAGCCGCGCGCGATCACGCGCTCCAGCGCCGGCTCGCGGCCGTTGACGACCAGCCGGCCGATGCCGGGCACGGTGCGTACCAGATGGTGGAATTGGGTTTCGATCGCCGTCAGATCGGGGAAGATGTCGGCGTGATCGTATTCCAGGTTGTTCAGGATCGCGGTCCTGGCGTGGTAGTGCACGAACTTGCTGCGCTTGTCGAAGAAGGCGGTGTCGTACTCGTCGGCTTCGATGACGAAGAAGACGGAATCCGCCTTCTTGCCATCCTTGACGCCCGACAAACGCGCGGAAATGCCGAAGTTCATCGGCACGCCGCCGATCAGGAAGCCCGGCGCGTAACCGGCGTCTTCGAGGATCCAGGCCAGCATCGCCGAGGTGGTGGTCTTGCCGTGCGTGCCGGCCACTGCCAGCACCCATTTGTCGCGCAGGATGTGGTTGCCCATCCATTCCGGGCCGGACACGTAAGGCAGGCCGCGATTAAGGATTTCTTCCATGAGCGGATTGCCACGCGAGACCACGTTGCCGATGACGAACAGATCGGGTTGCAACTGGACTTGCTCCGGATCAAAACCCTGGATCAGCTCGATGCCTTGCGCTTCCAGCTGGGTGCTCATCGGCGGGTAGACATTGGCATCGCAGCCGGTGACCTTGTGGCCGGCCTCTTTCGCCAGAACCGCCAGACCGCCCATGAAAGTGCCGCAAATGCCGAGGATGTGAATGTGCATAGTGAATCTTGATAAGGAATCCCGAGATTTTACCTGAGCGGGCAAGGCTCGACGCGATATCTGCGGCCTCAGGTTATTATTGCGGCCATGCATCAGACCGACATCGAACTTCTACGCGCGGAAATCGCCGCAGCCGCCGCCCGCATGATCGCAGAGGACGGCGCCGACTACGCCAGCGCCAAGCGCAAGGCGGCGCGCCAGATTCTGGGCGACGCCAAGCCGCGCGGCGAGATCCTGCCCGATAACGCGCAGATCGAAGACGAAGTGCGCGCGTATAACGAATTGTTCTTCGGCGACACCCAGCCCGCACGACTATTGCACCTGCGACAACTGGCGATCCAGGTGATGGAGGAACTCGCCCGCTTCAATCCCTATCTGACCGGGGCCGTACTCAACGGCACCGCCGGCGAGCATTCGGACATCCATTTGCAATTGTTTACGTCCAGCGCAAAGGACGTCGAAATTTACCTGCTGAACAAGAACGTCAACTTCGAGGTCAGCGAAAGCAATCACTTCAAGGGCGGCCAGGCGGTGGTGGAGACGCTGAGCTTCCTGCTGCCGCAAAAAGGCCGCGCGCCGGAAGGCGTACACCTGGCCGTGTATGATGTCGACGACCTGCGCGGCGGTGTGCGGACGGCGTCGGGGAAACGAACCGAACGCGCCGATATCGAAGCAGTTCGACGTCTCATCGTGGAAGAAGACTCATGAAAAAGCGAAATTACCTGCTGTTTGTACTGGTTGCGATCCTTGCAGCCGGCATCGGCGTCTATACCAGCCACAAACAGGCCCAGACCCCGCCTACCCCACAGACGCCGGAAGCGCGCGCCGTTGCCAACCTGTTCGCGCAGACCATGCCCGACGCCGCCGGCAAGCCGCAGGCCTTGTCGCAATGGAAAGGCAAGCCGCTGATCATCAACTTCTGGGCCACCTGGTGCGCACCTTGCGTGGAGGAAATGCCGGAACTGGCGGCCTTGCAGGCGGAAGTCGCGCCGGTGCAAATTATCGGCATCGGCGTCGATTCCCAGGAGAACATCGCCCAGTTTGCGGAAAAATTCCATATCTATTATCCTCTCTACGTTGCCGGAACCGGCGCCACCGATCTGCTGCGACAATTTGGCAATCAGGCAGGCGGCCTCCCCTTCACGGTCCTGGTGGGACTGGACGGCAACCTTAAAAAGGTCTATCTTGGGCGCCTGAATTTTGATGAGCTGCGCCACGACCTCGCCTCCCTCAAAAACATGTAAATAAAGTTTTTCTTGCCAAATGAAGGCATTTGACGGCAAAATGCGCGCATCGTCGTCAAACGGAGCTTTATCTCCATGGCAATAAACCTTCTCCTCCTCAATGGGCCCAACCTGAATCTGCTGGGCACGCGGGAGCCTGAAGTCTACGGATCGACCACCCTGGCTGATATCGAGCAGCGTGCGGCTGCGCAAGCAAGCAAAGCCGGCGCGCGCCTGAGCGCTTTCCAGAGCAACCACGAAGGTGCGCTGATCGACCGCATCCATGCCGCCAGGAAAGAAGGCGTGGACGCCATCGTGATCAATCCGGGCGGACTCACCCATACCAGCGTGGCATTGCGGGATGCGCTGGCGGGTGTGGCTATTCCTTTCGTTGAAGTGCATATCTCGAATATCCATCAGCGCGAGGAATTCCGTCACTTTTCCTATCTTTCCGGCATCGCCAAGGCTGTGTTATGCGGCTTCGGCGTCGATGGTTACCGGCTGGCGATTGATCACCTGCTGCTGCAGCCATAAGGATCCCGTCCCATTCTTTTCTATCAGCATCGCCATGTGTTGTATGAAGCATGAGCCGATGATGACCCAATCAACTAGTTATATCCCTATTTAATACTGAGGAATTCACATGGATTTACGGAAACTCAAAACCCTGATCGATCTGGTCGCGGAATCTGATATCGAAGAGCTGGAAGTGACTGAAGGCGAGAGCAAGGTCCGCATCGTCAAGTCGTCCGCCACGCCGCAAAACCAGGTCGTGATGATGCAGCCGCAGGCAGCATATCCGCAAACTCTGCAAGCCAGCGCCGCGCCGGTTGCCGCTGCACCGGCTGCAGCGCCGGTCGCGCCCGCCGCACCGGAAGGTCACATCGTCAAGTCGCCGATGGTCGGCACCTTCTACCGCTCGTCCGCTCCGGGCGCTCCGGCATTCGTCGAAGTCGGCAAGGAAGTCAAGGAAGGCGAGACCATCTGCATCATCGAAGCAATGAAGCTGCTCAACGAAATCGACGCTGACAAAGCCGGCGTGATCAAGCAGATCCTCGTTGAAAACGGCCAACCGGTCGAATTCGGTCAACCACTGTTTGTGATCGGCTAATCCTGCCAGAATACGGATGCATGTCCGGCGCGCCTGCCTGCGCAAGATCGCGGCAGGCGCGCCGACCATCCGGGGCGGATCTGGTTATCTGTATGTAAACGCTTGACTATTGGCGACGCACATCCCTCATATGTTTGAAAAAATTCTTATCGCCAACCGTGGCGAAATCGCTCTCCGTATCCAGCGCGCATGCCGTGAAATGGGCATCAAGACTGTGGTCGTTCACTCCGAAGCGGACCGCGAAGCAAAGTACGTGAAGCTGGCGGACGAATCGGTCTGTATTGGCCCGGCTCCTTCCGCGCTCAGCTACCTGAACATGCCGGCGATCATCAGCGCCGCCGAAGTGACCGATGCCCAGGCGATCCATCCGGGCTATGGCTTCCTGTCGGAAAATGCCGACTTCGCCGAGCGCGTCGAGAAATCCGGCTTCGTTTTCATCGGCCCGCGCCCTGAAAACATCCGCATGATGGGCGACAAGGTGTCGGCCAAACAAGCGATGATCCGTGCCGGTGTGCCATGCGTGCCCGGTTCGGAAGGCGCCCTGCCCGACAATCCGAAGGAAATCGTGCAGATCGCGCGCAAGATCGGCTATCCGGTCATCATCAAGGCGGCAGGCGGCGGCGGTGGCCGCGGCATGCGCGTGGTGCATACCGAAGCAGCGCTGATCAACGCCGTCACCATGACCAAGACCGAAGCCGGCGCAGCGTTCGGCAATCCGGAAGTCTATATGGAGAAGTACCTGGAAAATCCGCGTCACGTGGAAATCCAGATCCTCGCCGACGAACACAAACAGGCCATCTGGCTGGGCGAGCGCGATTGCTCGATGCAGCGCCGCCACCAGAAGGTCATCGAAGAAGCGCCGGCGCCGGGCATCCCGCGCAAGATCATCGAGAAGATCGGTGAACGCTGCGCCGAAGCCTGCCGCAAGATGAACTACCGCGGCGCCGGCACCTTCGAATTCCTCTACGAAAACGAAGAGTTCTACTTCATCGAAATGAACACCCGCGTGCAGGTCGAACATCCGGTCACCGAGATGATCACCGGCGTCGACATCGTGCAGGAGCAGATCCGCATCGCCTTCGGCGAGAAGCTGCGTTACCGCCAGCGCGACATCGAACTCAAGGGCCACGCCATCGAGTGCCGCATCAACGCCGAAGACCCGTTCAAGTTCACACCGTCGCCGGGTCGCCTGACCGCATGGCACGTGCCGGGTGGTCCTGGCATCCGCGTCGATTCGCATGCTTATGCCGGTTACTTCGTGCCGCCGAACTATGACTCGATGGTCGGCAAGGTGATTTCGTACGGTTCGACCCGCGAGCAGGCCATCCGCCGCATGCAGATCGCGCTGTCGGAAATGGTGGTCGAAGGCATTTCGACCAACATCCCGCTGCACCGCGAACTGATGGTGGACGCCCGCTTCATCGAAGGCGGCACCAACATCCACTATCTCGAGCACAAGTTGTCGGAGCGCCCAACCGCGCCGCCGGCAGATAAACCGGTGAAGAAGTAAAGGCAAAGAAATCGATGGGCTGGACCGAAATTGTCATTCAAGTCACGCGCGACCAGGCGGAGGCGCTCTCCGACGCCTTGATGGAGTCGGGCGCGCTGTCGGTTTCGGTGGAAGACGCCGATGAAGGCACCGTCGCCGAGCAGCCGCTGTTCGGCGAGCCCGGCATGGAGCCGACCGAAGCGGCATGGGAACGCAGCCGTGTGGTCGCGCTGGCCGACGTCGATGCCGACCACGCCACCATCGTCAACGACGCCGCCAAGGCCATCGGCCTGGACTACGCGCTGCCGTTCGCACTGCGTTCGGTGGAAGAACAGGACTGGGTGCGCCTGACGCAATCGCAGTTCGAGCCTATCCATATCGGCAAACGCATCTGGGTCGTGCCGAGCTGGCACGATGCTCCGGAACCCGACGCGCTGGTGCTGGAGCTCGATCCCGGTCTGGCCTTCGGCACCGGCAGCCATCCGACCACGCGTCTGTGCATGGAATGGCTGGAGCAATATGCGGTCGATGCCTCCACGGTGCTCGACTATGGCTGCGGCTCCGGCATCCTGGCGCTGGTCGCCAAAAAGCTCGGCGCGCAGCACGTCATCGGTGTCGACATTGATCCGCAAGCACTGGAATCGGCGCGCTTCAACAGCGAGCGCAACGCCTGCGAGATCGAGTACCACCTGCCCGAAGCGTTCGTGCGCAGCTATCCTGAAAATCAAACCTTCGCCATCGTGGTCGCCAACATCCTGGCCGGCCCGCTGCAACTGATGGCGCCAATGCTGGCCGGACGCGTGGCGCCGGGCGGTTCGCTGGTGCTGTCGGGCGTGCTCGATCGCCAGGCGCAGGAAGTCATCGCCGCTTACGCGCCCTACCTCGAACTGAGCGTGTGGGCCGAGCACGAAGGCTGGGTCGCCCTGGCCGGCCGCGCGCCGACGGAGTAAGTATGCGACGCGGCTTCGTCCATCGCCGATACGGCAGCGCGGGATTGATTCCCGCCTGCATAGCCCCCGACGAGGTCCGCTGATGGCGCTGGCGACCCAATGTCCCTTCTGCCAGACGACATTCCGCGTCGCCCAAGACCAGCTCAAACTGCGCGGCGGCCTGGTCCGCTGCGGCGCTTGCAAGGAAGTCTTCAACGGCAACGAGCATCTGGTCGCGCCGGAGATCGCCCAGCAACTGGTAGTCACGCCGTCTACGCCGACTGCTTCCCCCAGCTCCCCTGAATCCACAGAACCGTCGCGTGCACCTTTGGGCTGGCCGCCTTTGCCGGGCTCTCCGCCGGTGCAGCCGGCCCAGGCTGCAACTATTCCAGCTGTTCCTGCCGCAGAACCATCCACGCCCGCAGCACCGCCGCCATGGATGGCCACAGCCAATCTGTCAGCCGCCTTCGCCAGCATCGCAGCGGAAACCGACGACGCCCCCTGGGGGGCGCCGTCGGCGCAGAAGAACGAAACTCCGGACGCTGCACCGCCTGCGACGCAAGAGAGTGCACCTGAACCAGCGCCGGCGGCTTCATTTCCTCTGCCCGGCTCGCCCACAACTGCCCTCGCTTCTGCCGACAACGCGGCATTGCCGCTTGCTGCACCGGACGCCAGCATCAACACGCTGACGCAAGCATTGTCGTACCCGATTCCGCAAACTTCGTCCGTCACGCTGACGGATGCCGACGCTGCCGAGACCGGGACAGACGCTGCAGCAGTTCCCGCGCCGAAACAGTCGGTTCACGAAGAAGCCGGTACGGAAGAGATTACCGAAGTCGAAGAAGAGGAACTTGAAGAGGGGGAAGCCGAAGACGACGAAGATGCTCCCGCTTTCGTTCAGAAAGCCGAGCGTCGCGAGCGCCTGGCCAGGATCGCCGGCGTCGTCATGACCATCGGCGCCGTCATCCTTAGTATTGCGCTACTGCTGCAGGCCACCTATGTCTGGCGCAATACCATCGCCGCCTGGCTGCCGTCGACCCGGCCGTTGCTGGCGGCAGCCTGCGCCCCACTGCATTGTTCGGTAGGCCTGCCGACCAACATCGACCAACTGGTGCTGGAATCGAGCGAGCTGCAATTGGTGCCTCCCAACCAGAACATCTATACCTTGTCGGCACTGCTGCGCAACCGCGGCTATGGCGCGCAAGCGTGGCCTTATCTGGAACTCACACTCAACGACGGCGACGAAAAAGCTATCTTGCGCCGTGTCTTCACGCCACGCGAATACCTGGCCTCGGCGAAACTGGTCGACGGCGGGCTGGCCGGCGAAGGCGAACAGCAAATCAAACTGACCTTCGAGCTGACCCAGCCCGCCGCTTCCGGTTACCGCATTTATCTGTTTTACCCCTGATCCGACTCGCGCGATTCAAACCCGGCCGCGCGCCGCAACAAAAGACGCAAAGGCGGCGGGATTCTTCTACAATGCTGCATTCCCAACTTTTCCAGACCACGCCATGAGTTCACTGATTTGCGGCTCGCTCGCCTACGACAACATCATGCAATATGACGGCCGCTTCTCCGAAGCCCTGCTGGCCGATCAGTTGCACAAGATCAACGTATCCTTCCTGGTGCCCTCCATGCGCCGCGAATTCGGCGGCTGCGCCGGCAACATCGCCTACAACCTGAAGCTGCTCGGCGGCGAACCGGTGATCATGGCGACCGTCGGCCAGGACAGCGCACCGTACCTGCAACGCTTCAAGGATCTCGGCATCTCTACCGAAAGCATCCGCGTGATCGAAGGTTCGTTTACTGCGCAATGTTTCATCACCACCGATGCGGGCAGCAACCAGATCACCGCTTTCCATCCGGGTGCCATGACCTTCTCGCATGAGAACAAGGTCGCCGACGCCGGTGCTGTCAAGTTCTCCATCGTGGCGCCTGACGGCCGCGACGGCATGCTGCAGCATGCCGAGCAAAGCGCCCAACTGAATATCCCGCTGATTTTCGATCCGGGCCAGGGCCTGCCGATGTTCAGCGGCGATGACCTGAAACATTTCATCGACCTGGCGACCTACGTCGCAGTCAACGATTACGAAGCCGAATTGCTGACCGCGCGCACCGGCCTGAACCTGGAACAGATCGCTCAACAGGTGTCGGCGCTGATCGTCACGCGCGGCGAACTCGGCGCCGAGATTTACACCGACGGCCAGAAGATCGACATCCCGTGCGTGCCGGCCGAAACCATCGCCGATCCTACCGGTTGCGGCGACGCCTTCCGCGCGGGCATGCTGTTCGGCCTGACCAAGGGTATGGACTGGGCCACCATCGGCCGTCTGTCCAGCCTGATGGGTTCGATCAAGATCGCTTCGCAAGGACCGCAGAACCACGCTCCTTCCCTGGCCGAAATCGACGACCGTTTCCATAAGGCCTTCGGCTACCGTTTCGCCTGATCGTACCTGGCCTGCCGCCGCTGCTCACCGCTCATTGAAAGGATTGATCATGAAACGCCTCGTTTCCACGCTCCTCATTTCATGTGCGGCCTCGCTGCTGGCGGCGCCCGGCGCCATGGCAGCCCTGAAAGCCGGCGACAGGGCGCCTGACTTCACCGCGCAAGCCTCGCTCGGCGGCCAGGTATCGACGTTCTCGCTGGCCGATGCGCTCAGGAAGGGTCCGGTGGTGCTGTACTTTTATCCGGCCGCCTTCACCACCGGTTGCACCATCGAAGCCCATTTGTTCGCCGAAGCCATCGACCGCTACAAGGCGCTCGGCGCCACGGTGATTGGCGTCTCCAACGACAAGATCGAAACCCTCAACAAGTTCTCCGTGAGCGAATGCCGCAGCAAGTTCGCAGTGGCCGCCGACACCGACAAGAAAATTATGAAATCCTATGACGCCGTGATGATGATCAGCTCGGATTACGCCAGCCGTACGTCCTACGTCATCACGCCGGACCACACCATCTTGTACGAGTACAGCAGCATGAGTCCGGACAAGCATGTCGAAAATACCCTGCAGGCGCTGCAGCAGTGGGTAGCCAGGAAGAAGTAAACAGACAGGGCAAGTCAGCAGAAACAGCAAAGCCGGCGGAGGAAACCATCGCCGGCTTTGCTGTTTCTGGCTCCGGCCTCGGGCCGGACATGTTCTATGCGATCGACAGGATCAGCGTACTGACCAGGCGCACTGCAATCTGCAGCAGGATCAAGGCCGCCAGCGGCGACAAGTCGACATTGCCGATCAACGGGATTACTTTGCGCAGGGGCCGCAGCAAGGGCTCGTTCAGTGCGCGTACAAACGGCGCCAACGGCGCGTACGGATTGACCCAGCTGAAGATCGCTTCGATGATCAGCGTAGCCATGAAGCCGTAGAAAATCCATTGGAAGAAGCGCACCAGCGACAACAGGATGATGGGCTGGAAATCAAACCCCGAGGCAAATCCCAGCGCCGCGATGATCGACAGCAGCACCACCAAAAAAGCACCGACCAGGCTGGCCCAGTCATAGCCGCCCACGCCCGGCAGAATCCGGCGCAAAGGCTTCACCAACCAGTCCGACAGCTGGAATACGAACTGTCCCACCGAAGCTGGCGGGCGTACCTGCACCACCTGCATCCAGAAACGCAGCAACAGCACCCCGGCGAGCACGCTGGCGATGGCGTCAACGATCAACATGAAAATGCTATGCAACACGGTCACTCTCCATAAGAAGCTGTTTACTCTTCGATCTCCGCCCTGCGGAGGCCCTCTGGTGCACATACTAAACCATGCAGCCGTTTTCCCTATGTGGGGACGGCGAATAATTAAAAAAGACTAAGGCACTCATTCACCCCTCACAGGGCAGGCGAAAAAAAACCGCTGCATGAACGAATCACACAGCGGTATTTTTGCACCTGATTACTCAGGCGCCAGGCCAGATCCGATTAAGGACGTGTTGTGCCTGTTGGGAACGGCCAAGCTGCTGCCGGGTTCAGCACAGTCTTCACAGCAGGAGCTGCTGCAGCGGCTGGCTTAGCTGCCGGCTTTTTAGCTGCAGGCTTAGCAGCTGCCTTCTTGGCGACTGGCTTCTTCGCTGCCGGCTTGGCTGCTGCCTTGACAGCTGGCTTAGCTGCTGGCTTCTTCGCTGCGACTGGCTTTTTAGCGGCGACTGGCTTCTTCGCTGCGACTGCCTTCTTCGCGACTGGCTTCTTGGCTGCAACTGCCTTCTTCGCGACTGGCTTTTTAGCGGCGACTGGCTTCTTCGCTGCAACTGCCTTCTTCGCTACTGGCTTCTTGGCTGCAACTGCCTTCTTCGCGACTGGCTTTTTAGCGGCGACTGGCTTCTTCGCTGCGACTGCCTTCTTCGCTACTGGCTTCTTGGCTGCAACTGCTTTCTTCGCGACTGGCTTTTTAGCGGCGACTGGCTTCTTCGCTGCAACTGCCTTCTTCGCTACTGGCTTCTTGGCTGCAACTGCTTTTTTAGGAGCTGCTGCTTTCTTTGCCACTGGCTTTGCTGCTGCCTTAGCGACTGGCTTCTTCGCTGCGACTGCCTTCTTAGGAGCTGCTGCCTTCTTGGCTGCAACCGGCTTCTTAGCGGCGACCGCTGGTTTCTTTGCAGCCGGCTTCTTGGCTGCTGGTTTCTTTGCTGCTGTTGCCATTTTGTTTCTCCTTCTTCACGTGATGGAAAAAATCAAGCTTGATTTAAGAAACCCGTCTGTACCATCGCGATGATGCAGGCGGATTATTCATCGGCACAAGCAAGCTTCTGCTTGCGCTAATGAATTCGGCACCAGCTGAACTGCTGCATCCCCTCATGTATGCAGCACTTCAGCTATCTTGGCTGGACCTCTGCCCCGCTTGTTCAGGGGCTCAGAGCTTCGTTTCGCGCCTTCGCGAACGCCACAACCAAAAAAAACGCCAGCGGATTACACGCTAGCGTCAGGAATACGATTCCCGAAAAACCTTCAGGTTTTTCAAAGGAAAAGCCGCCTGACCCGACTTGATCGAGTTAAGCGGCGATAACAGAGAAGATCGTTTCGGTCTTTTACTGTTCATTAAATTTGGTGAAAGCCTTCCGTTTTTGGCAGTCGGATATCTTGCAAGCTATCCGACCGCTGTGTGCCTCACAGATCTCGCTGAAGAGCGTTGACGAGATGGGCACATCATTCCCAGTTAAGCGCGCCTCCGGTTTGATACTCGATGACCCGGGTTTCGAAGAAGTTGCGCTCCTTCTTCAAATCGATCATCTCGCTCATCCACGGAAACGGATTTTCTTCTTGCGCGAACAGCGGATCAAGTCCGATTTGCTGTGCGCGACGATTAGCGATGAACCGTAAGTAGCCTTTGAACATCGGCGCATTCAAACCTAGCACGCCTCGCGGCATTGTATCCTCTGCGTAACGATATTCCAACTCTACGGCGCTTAAAAACAACGATTTAATTTCGTTTCTGAATTCCGGCGTCCACAAATGCGGGTTCTCCATCTTCACCGTGTTGATCAGATCGATCCCGAAATTGCAGTGCATCGATTCATCGCGCAGGATATATTGATACTGTTCAGCGGCGCCCATCATCTTGTTCTGACGGCCCAGCGCAAGGATCTGCGTGAAGCCGACGTAGAAGAACAGGCCTTCCATGATGCACGCGAAAACGATCAGCGACTTCAGCAGCTTCTGATCGTTCTCAGTGGTGCCGGTGGTGAACTGCGGATCGGTCAGCGTGTTGATGAACGGGATCAGGAACTCGTCCTTGTCGCGGATAGACTTCACCTCGTGGTAGGCGTTGAAGATCTCGGCTTCATCCAGGCCCAGCGACTCGACGATGTACTGATACGCGTGGGTGTGGATCGCTTCTTCGAACGCCTGGCGCAGCAGATACTGGCGGCATTCCGGTGCAGTGATGTGGCGGTAGGTGCCCAGCACGATGTTGTTGGCGGCAAGCGAGTCGGCGGTGACGAAGAAGCCGAGGTTGCGCTTGACCAGACGGCGTTCGTCTTCGGTCAGGCCATTCGGATCTTTCCACAGCTCGATGTCGCGCTGCATGTTGATTTCCTGCGGCATCCAGTGGTTGGCGCAGCCGGCCAAGTATTTGTCCCAGGCCCATTTGTATTTGAATGGCACCAGTTGATTGACGTCGGTGTGGCCGTTGATGATGCGCTTGTCGGCGGCGTTGACGCGGCTGGTCACGTCAACCGGCGCTTCGTCTTTGGTAACCAGAGCAGGATTCAGCGCCACGTCGGAAAACTGCGGACGTGCATTAACGGCGGCCGATTGCAATTGAGGCTGAGGCGTTTGCGGGGCGCGCGGCGCGGATGGTGCCGGCGTCGCCTTCACTTCGTCATCCCAAGAGAGCATTTTTTGATCCTTTACTTTATTTACTTTTGACGTCCCGGCGCGGCCGGGATGTGACTTATGACATTGATTCAGGCGTCTCGTTCATCTTCCGGAGAAGACTGCCGCCGGACTTGCCGGCGGCTATCGCCTGTTTTACTACGATTTGATTACTGGCAAGCTTCGCATTCTTCAAAACCTGCATCGCCGGGACGCAGGTAGCATGCCGCACCGTCAGCTTCGACTTCCGCCGCTGCCACCGTCGCCGTGCTGGCTGCAGACGCCGTCATCGACTTAGGAGCGGAGGCAGCCGCCGCGCTTTGGCTTACGCCGCCGTCCACCGCCACCGCATTGAGCGCGCCGGTCTTGGAAGTCGACTTCTCGGTATGCGTTGCGCCGATGGTGCGGAGGTAGTACGTGGTCTTCAGACCGCGCAACCACGCCAGCTTGTAAGTTTCGTCCAGACGCTTGCCCGATGCACCGGCCATGTAGATGTTCAGCGATTGCGCCTGGTCGATCCATTTCTGACGGCGCGATGCCGCTTCCACCAGCCAGGACGGTTCGACTTCGAAGGCGGTGGCGTAGATGTCGCGCAGGTCTTGCGGGATGCGGTCGATCTTGGCCAGGCTGCCGTCAAAGTACTTCAGGTCGGAAATCATGACTTCGTCCCACAGGCCGCGGGCCTTCAGGTCGCGCACCAGGTACTCGTTGATTTCGGTGAATTCGCCGGACAGGTTCGATTTCACATACAGGTTCTGGTAAGTCGGCTCGATGCAAGCCGACACACCGATGATGTTGGAAATCGTCGCCGTCGGCGCGATCGCCACGCAGTTCGAGTTGCGCATGCCGAACTCGGAAATGCGCGAACGCAGCGCCGTCCAGTCCAGGGTTTCCGACATGTCCGCTTCCAAGTAGCCGCCGCGTTCTTGCGCCAGCAGTTTCAGGGAGTCTTGCGGCAGGATGCCGCGATCCCACAGCGAACCGCGGTAGGAGCTGTAACGGCCGCGCTCTTCCGCCAGTTCGGTCGATGCCCAGTAAGCGTAGTAGCAGACGGCTTCCATCGAACGATCGGCGAATTCGACTGCATCCATCGAGGCGTAAGGCACGCGCTTCATGTGCAGGCAGTCCTGGAAGCCCATGATGCCCAGGCCGACCGGACGGTGACGCAGGTTCGAGTCACGCGCCTTCTTGACGGCGTAGTAGTTGATGTCGATCACGTTGTCGAGCATGCGCATTGCGGTGCGGATGGTCTTTTGCAGCTTGGCGTGGTCGATTTCACCATTGACCAGGTGGGCCGGCATGTTGACCGAACCGAGGTTGCAAACGGCAATTTCGGATTCGTTGGTGTTCAGAGTAATCTCGGTGCACAGGTTCGAACTGTGGACCACGCCGACGTGTTGCTGCGGCGAACGGATGTTGCATGGGTCCTTGAAGGTGATCCATGGGTGGCCGGTTTCGAACAGCATCGACAGCATCTTGCGCCACAGGTCCAGCGCCGGGATCTTCTTGAACAGCTTCAGTTCGCCGCGTGCAGCCTTGGCTTCGTAGCCGGTGTAGGCTTCTTCGAAAGCCTTGCCGAACTTGTCATGCAGGTCAGGCGCGTCCGATGGCGAGAACAGGGTCCAGTCGCCCTTTTCCATGACGCGCTTCATGAACAGGTCGGGAATCCAGTTCGCGGTGTTCATGTCGTGCGTACGGCGGCGGTCGTCGCCGGTGTTCTTGCGCAGGTCGAGGAATTCCTCGATGTCCATGTGCCAGGTTTCCAGATAGGCGCAGACCGCGCCCTTGCGCTTGCCGCCCTGGTTGACCGCGACGGCGGTGTCGTTGACCACTTTCAGGAACGGCACCACGCCTTGCGACTTGCCGTTGGTGCCCTTGATGTGCGCGCCCAGCGAGCGGACCGGGGTCCAGTCGTTGCCCAGGCCGCCGGCGTACTTTGCCAGCAGCGCGTTTTCCTTGATGGCTTCGTAGATGCCGTCCAGATCATCGGCGACGGTGGTCAGGTAGCACGACGACAGTTGCGAACGCAGGGTGCCCGAGTTGAACAGGGTCGGGGTCGAGCTCATGAAGTCGAACGACGACAGCAGGTTGTAGAACTCGATGGTGCGCGCTTCGCGGTCGATTTCGTTGAGCGACAGGCCCATCGCGACGCGCATGTAGAACGCTTGCGGCATTTCGATGCGGGTGCCCTGGATGTGCAGGAAGTAACGGTCGTACAGAGTCTGCAGGCCGAGGTAACCGAATTGCAGGTCGCGCTCAGGCTTGATGGCTTCGGCCAGCTTGACCAGGTCGAACTGGGCCAGCTTGGAGTCCAGCAGGTCGGCGGCGATGCCTTTCTTGATGTACTTGGCGAAGTAGTCGAGGTACTCGGCCGGCGCGTCGGCTTGCGCCACTTCCTTGCCGAACACTTCCTTGCGGATGGTATGCATCAGCAGGCGTGCGGTAACCTGGCTGTAGGCCGGGTCTTTTTCCATCAGCGCGCGGGCGGCCAGGATGGCCGACTTGTGCAGTTCTTCGACCGGCACGCCGTCGTACAGGTTCTTGACGGTTTCAGCCAGGATGGCGTCGGCGTCAACATGCTTTTCCAGGCCGACGCAGGCGGCGGTGATCAGGGTGCGGACTTCGTCGAGGTCCAGCAGGCGGCTCTGGCCGTCTTCCACCACGTGCAGTTGCGGTGCGGCGAAATCGGTCTTGGCGGCGCTGCCTTGTTGCTGGGCGCGCTCTTCCATGCGCTTGGCGCGATACAGCACGTAGGCGCGGGCGACGTCGTGTTCGCCGGAACGCATCAGGGCCAGTTCAACCTGATCCTGGATGTCTTCAATATGGAAGGTGCCGCCGGTCGGCTGGCGACGCACCAGTGCCGAGACCACGCTGGTAGTCAGTTGCTCGACCATTTCACGCACGCGCGCCGAGGCTGCGCCCTGGCCGCCGTTGACGGCGAGGAACGCCTTGGTCACGGCGATCGAAATCTTCGATGGTTCAAAACCAACCACCGCGCCGTTGCGGCGGATGATGCGGTATTCACCCAGACCGGAGGCCGGCTTGATCAACTGCGAAGACGTGGCTTCGTCGTTGGAGCCTGTGGTGGGGATGACGCCAAAATCTGCGGGGGATTTAGCGGAAATTTCTTGTGTAGAGCGCACTGAGCCTCCTAAAACTGTGATTGACGGGCAGCAAAACTGCCCGCGTTGCCAAGAGAACCTTCTCTCTATATAGATACTGAAACGGAGAGAGGTTCACGAAATACCGGGAACAGGACAACACCAATGCCGCTACGTGTTTGCAGCCGCCTGGTTGCTACCTGTTCCGAACTGTTAAATGAATCTGAGATGAGAGGACTGCCGAGACATCGTTTGAATTGTTGCTTGCCTCAAGACCCGTCACCCGCAATGAAGCCCAACCATGAAGCCCTGACCTGCCGAACCTGCTCACCCCCTGTTGAGGGGCTGATCCGGCGCCATGTGCATGCCGCGACGAATCGGGAACAGCTACTTCCAACCCAAAGAACGACTAACGATTTACTTACCAAAAACACTACATCTAGTCCCAAAGGAATGATTGAGACTAATTCTAGTGTCTGCAATCGGGAGATGCAACCGCTATTTCTGGATATTTTTATATGTTTTACGCTTGACTTCCGCCGCCCCCAGATGGGAAGCGCAATTGCGCTTGTTCTGCAAGGCAATAGAAATTTTTCTGGAATCTCGCCCAGTCAAAAAATGGACCCGGGTCGGTCTTGCGACCGGGAGCGATGTGCTCGTGACCGGCCACATCGGCCAGCGGATAGCGCAATCGCAGGGCGTCGGTGAGCGCCGCCAGCACCTCATATTGCAGGTCGGTGAAGGGTTCGAAGTCGGTTCCTTCGAGCTCGATACCAATGGAAAAGTCGTTGCAGCGCTCGCGTCCATTGAAGCTGGACACGCCCGCATGCCAAGCGCGGTCGTTGGCCGAGACGAACTGGACCAGGCTGCCGTCGCGCTGAATCACGAAATGCGCCGACACCCGCAAAGGACGCAATTGGTCGAAATATGGATGGGCATCGCAATCGAGCCGGTTGCAGAACAGATCGCCGATGAAGGGACCGCCGAACTGGCCGGGCGGCAGGCTGATGTTGTGGATGACCAGCAGCTCGGCGGCCACGCCTTCGGCGCGCGCGTCGAAGTTGGGCGACGGCTGGCGGTGCGCCTGCCGGCACCAGCCGTCGGCGGCGATGTCCAGAACCGGCGCCGGCGTTTTCATCTCAAGACGAGGCCAGGCGCAGGTGTTCTTCGCTGCAGAACACGGCACCGGAAGCGCTGCCGACGGATTCCGAGGCCGGGAAATGGATGCCGCAATGGGAGCATTGCACCATGGTCTCGGCCTGCTGTTTATTTTCCGTACGCTTGCGCGCGAACGGATTGCGTCCCGCGCCCTCGCGGTCAGGGGAAGAGGCCGCGCCGGCCGTCATGGATTTCTTGGCGCGCTGGAACCAGACCACGACCGCCAGGGCGATCACCAGCCAAATGAGATATTTCATACGAGTATCCGATGCAGCACGACTTCAAGCACGAAGCGGCTGCCGACATAGGCGAGCAACAAAATGGCAAACCCGGCGAGGGTGAAACTGAGCGCGGTGCGACCGCGCCAGCCTTGCCATTTGCGTCCCGCCAGCAATAAACCGAACAGGCCCCAGGACAACAGGGTGAAGATCGTCTTATGATCCCACCGGAACGCCTTCTGGAACAACTGCTCGGAGAACACGACGCCCGACAGCACGGTCAGGGTCAACAAAACGAAACCGAATGCAATCAGGCGGAACAGGATTTTTTCCATCGTCAGCAGCGCCGGCAAACGGTCCAGCGCCATCGAAAACCAGCCTGACCTGGCCGGGCCGGGTCGCGTATGCAGGCGCGACTCCTGCAACACCATCAGCACCGCATGGAAAGCGGCGATGGTCAGCGTGCTGTAGGCCAGGATGGAAATCGCGATGTGCCAGAGGAACCAGTCCGACTTGCCGGCCAGTTCGACCATGTTGCCCGGGAACACGCTCGGCAGGATCACCGCCACCGCCGCCACCGGCAGCACCAGCACGCGCAGGCTGTCGAGCGAGAAGTTGCGGTTTTCCAGCCAGTAGGCGGCCACCGAGACCCACATCGTGGCCGACAGCATCACCGCAAAACCGACGCGCACGGCGTCGGGCGCAAACATGTCGTAGACCAGGGCGCCGCCGTGCAGCAGCCAGCCGACCACCGTCCCGAGTGAAATCGGCAGGCGCCGCTCGGAAGGCAGGAAGGCGCAGCCCAGATAGAGCAGCGCAGCCAGAATGAAAAAATAAGTTTGCATCGACTAAGTTTACACCATGTCGTCGCTTCGCTGACTGCGGGAGGAGTCGCAAAAAGGGAGCTGATCGAAGCCTGCAGCACTTGCCGGAGGGCACGCCACACTATCTTATTGCTTCAGCACGAAACAATAAGATAGGGGCAAAACGGCAAAAAACAATGCTCAGTCGACGGCGGCGGCGCGCATTTCGTCGTGATGATGGCGCTGCTGCTCTTCCATGACCAACTGGCCCAGTTCGCGCTTCAAGGCATTGAACTCGGGATCGGCGGGGTCGCGCAGGCGCGGCAGGGTGACCGTGATGTCGCGCTTGATGGTGCCGGGGCGATAGGTCATGACGACGATACGGTCAGCCAGATAGATGGCTTCTTCGATGCTGTGGGTGACGAAGACGATGGTCTTCTTGAACTCGTCCCAGATGCGCAGCAACTCGTCCTGCAGATTGCGGCGGGTCAGGGCGTCCAGCGCGCCAAACGGTTCGTCCATCAGCATGATCGGCGAATCCAGCGCCAGCACCCGGGCAATCGCGACGCGTTGGCGCATGCCGCCGGACAGGTCCTTGGGGAACCGGCTGCGGAAGTCGATCAGGCCCAGCTTGTCCAGCAGCTGCGTCACGCGTGCCTGGATCTCGGCCTTGCCGACGCCCTTGATTTCAAGACCGAAGGCGACGTTCTGCTCGACCGTCATCCAGGGGAACAGCGCGTACTCCTGAAACACCATGCCGCGATCCGGCCCCGGCTCGGTAACCAGCTTGCCGTCGGTGATGATGCTGCCGCTGCTGGGCAGGGCGAAACCGGCGATGGCGTTGAGCAAGGTCGACTTGCCGCAACCCGACGGGCCCAGCAGGCAGACGAACTGGCCGTCGGGGATGTCGAGGTTGATGTCCTTGAGCGCCACTACTTCACGCTCGTCGCTTTTGAAAACCTTGTTGACGCCGGTGATGACGATTTGGGATGCGCTCATGTCAGCTCTCCAGTCCGCGATGCCAGCGCAGCATGTAATTGTTCAGGCGGCTCATGCCGAGGTCGATCGCCAGGCCGAGCAGGCCGATGGTGATCATGCCGGCGATGATCTTGTCGGACCAGAAATATTCGCGCGCTTCCATGATGCGAAAACCGAGGCCGTTGCTGACCGCGATCATCTCGGCCACGATCACCACGATGAAGGCGGTGCCGATGCCGATGCGCACGCCCGACAGGATGTAGGGCACGGCAGCCGGCAGCATCACGCGCACGAACAGCGTGCGCTGGCTGGCGCCGAGGTTGCGCGCCGCGCGCAGGTAGATGCTGTCGACCTGGCGCACACCGGCGATGGTGTTCATCAGCACCGGGAAGAAGGCGCCCAGCGAAATCAGGAACAGCGCCGGCGGATTGCCCAGCCCGAACCACAGGATCGCCAGCGGGATGTAAGCGATCGGCGGGATCGGACGGATCACCTGCACCGTCAGATTCATCAGGCCGTAGACGCGCTGGCTGGAGCCCATCAGCAAACCGAGCGGCAAGGCCAGCCCGGCGCCAATCAGGAAACCGACCACCACGCGATACAGGCTGCCGATGGCGTCCATCAGCAGTTCGCCCGAGAACAGCCAGGCCAGCCAGCTGCCCTCGGCGGGGTTGTACGGCTTCAGGGGTGCGGCGTATTCGAACCACTTGTGCACCACCGCCCACGGCGACGGCAAAACCAGCGGATTAATCCAGCCCAGCGAAGACGCCGCCTGCCAGATGGCGATCACCGCCACCGGCACCAGCAATCCTTCCAGGGCTCCCCCTATTTTCTGTTTTGCCATCGTCGCGTCCCTCTTTATTTGCTTACTTCAGGTTCATGCTTTTCTTGGCTTGCTCGAGCAGATCGGTCTTCACCCAATCCTTGGCGACCGGCGGCTTGGCCATCTTGCCGGTGCCGTACTTGGCCATGGTGTCGGTGGTGATCTGGATATGCTCGGCGGTGATGTCATAGGCGTAAGGCGAATTGCCGATGGCGTCGTAGAAGTCTTCCTTGGTGATCTGGTTCTTGAAGATGACTTCACGCACGTATTTCTCGGCGGTTTCCTTGTTGTCGATGAAGGTCTTGGTCGCCTCAAGGAAACAGCGCATGAACTTCTCGGCCAGCGGACGCTTTTCCTTGTAGAACTTCTCGGTCATCACCATGGTGCGCACCGGTTCGCCGATCGGGGTGTCGTACGGCTTCATGACTTCAACGCCGAAACCCTTGTTGATCGCCTGCGATGACTGCGGCTCGCTCTGCATCATGGCGTCGATGTTCTTGCCCAGCAGCGCCTGGTTGAGGTCGGCGAAGGCCAGGTAGACGATGGTCACGTCCTTGGAAGTCAGGCCGTTCTGGCCGAGTTCGGCGTCGAGCAGCACTTCATGGATACCGCCGCGGGTGACGCCGACTTTTTTGCCCTTCAGATCCTTGACCGATTTGATGCCGGAATCCTTGGCCGCCACCAGACGCGCGCCACCCTTGGCGAAGCCGGCCACGACATAGATCGGTGCGCCGTTGGCGCGGCCCGAAATGGCGGCTTCAGAAGCGGTGGTGCCGACGTCGAGTTCACCGGCGAGGATGCCTTGCATCACGTCGGGGCCTTTGGCGAAAACTTTTTCGTCGACCTTGATGCCGCATTTCGGGGCGATTTCCTTGATATAGGACACCGCGCCGTAGTGGGCGAACTTGAGGTTGCCGAGGCGGATCACCTCCTGAGCGCCAGCGCCGAACGAAGCGCCTGCCGCCACGATGGCCATTGCTGCGGCCGCGATGAGTTTCTTGTGCATCTCTCTCTCCTGTCGTTATGTTTGCGCCGCGGGCGAAGTACGCCGCGGGTTGATATGCGTCTTCCTCGTGGGAAGAACCGTCCATTCATTCTGTGCAACGCCACTGTATACACAAATCCTGCAGCGAGAACAATACCGTACTTTCCCCTACTCTTGCTCAGTGGACGGCAGGGATAGCCGCTGAGGCGCGGCACGATCGGGTAAAATGGCTGTTTACCCTGCGGTTTTCGCCCGGACGATTTTCATCCGGATCTTCAGCGCGACCCGCCCCCCATTTCTTCAAGATAACGGTTCATCATGCTCGACAATCTCACCCAACGCCTTGCCAAAGTCGTCAAAACCATGCGCGGCGAGGCGCGCCTGACCGAATCCAATACCGCCGAAATGCTGCGCGAAGTGCGCCTGGCGCTGCTCGAGGCCGACGTCGCCCTGCCCGCCGTGCGCGAGTTCATCACCAAGGTCAAGGAAAAATCCGTCGGCGAAGAAGTCATCGGTTCGCTGACCCCAGGCCAGGCCCTGGTCGGCGTGGTGCAGCGCGAACTGGCCAGCCTGATGGGCGCCGATCTCGGCCCCGAAGCCTCCCAGCTCAACTTCGCCACCCAACCGCCGGCGATCATCCTGATGGCCGGCCTGCAGGGCGCGGGTAAAACCACCACCGTCGGCAAACTCGCCAAGTACCTGCGCGAGAACACCAAGAAAAAAGTCCTGACCGTCTCCGCCGACGTCTACCGTCCGGCCGCGATCGGCCAGCTGGAAACCGTGACCGCCCAGGCCGGCGCCGACTTTTTCCCGACCAAGACCACCGACAAGCCGGTCGATATCGCCTTGGCCGCGCTCGACTACGCCAAGCGCCATTTCCATGACGTACTGATCATCGACACCGCCGGCCGTCTCGGCATCGACGAAGCGATGATGCAGGAAATCAGCGCCGTGCATGCTGCCGTCAAGCCGATCGAAACCCTGTTCGTGGTCGACGCCATGCTCGGCCAGGACGCCATCAACACCGCCAAGGCCTTCAGCGACGCACTGCCGCTGACCGGTATCGTACTGACCAAGCTGGACGGCGACTCGCGCGGCGGCGCCGCGCTGTCGGTACGCCACATCACCGGCAAGCCGATCAAGTTCGCCGGCGTGGCCGAAAAACTGGATGGCCTGGAAGCCTTCGATCCAAGCCGCATGGCCAACCGCATCCTCGGCATGGGCGACATCCTGGCGCTGGTCGAAGAAGCGCGCAAAGGCGTCGACATCGCCGCAGCGAACGACCTGGCGCAGAAGATCAAGGGCGGCGGCAAGTTCGACCTCAACGATTTCAAGGCCCAGCTAGGCCAGATGAAGAAAATGGGCGGCATGGCCGGTCTGCTCGACAAGCTGCCGGCGCAAATGCAGCAAGCTGCCGGCAAGACCAACATGGACCAGGCTGAAAAGCAGGTGCGCCGCATGGAAGGCATCATCAACTCGATGACGCTGCAGGAGCGCGCCAAGCCCGAGCTGATCAAGGCCACGCGCAAGCGCCGCATTGCCGCCGGCGCCGGCGTGCAGGTGCAGGAAGTCAATCGCATGCTGGCCCAGTTCGACCAGATGCAGACGATGATGAAGAAGCTCAAAGGCGGCGGCATGATGAAAATGATGCGCAGCATGAAGGGCATGATGCCAGGCATGCGCTAGGCCTTTTTTCAGAGTGCCCCGCAGCGGTGCGAAAGCCGCGCCGGGCGGCTTTTTGAGAGGAGCGAGGCGGGTTTTCGCAATCGTCGTTGCTTATAGCGTGTTTTCGCTCCGAAAACCGCTAAAAAACACTTGCGTCGCCGGGAAAACCGCACCACTATTGCTGGTGCGTGATTTGCGCATTCAACTCTTTCCTTGCTTGATCTCTCATTAAGGAGGCTTACAGATGGCCACAGCCAAAAAACCCGCAGCCGCAGCGAAGAAGCCCGTAGCAAAAGCAGCACCGAAAGCAGCTCCAAAGAAAGCAGTCGCAGCACCGAAAAAGGCAGCACCTAAAGCAGCCGCCAAGCCAGCAGTGAAAGCAGCAGCACCAAAGAAAGCTGCAGCGCCAAAAGCAGCAGCCAAGCCGGCAGCAAAGAAACCAGCCGTCAAACGTACTCCCAACGCAGCCTTCATGAAGCCGCTGACACCATCGGCAGCACTGGCTGAAGTCGTGGGCGCGAAACCTCTGCCACGTACTGAAGTGACCAAGAAGGTCTGGGAATACATCAAGAAACACAAACTGCAAAACCCCGAAAACAAGCGCAATATTGATGCAGACGACAAGTTGAAAGTCGTGTTCGGCGGCAAGAAACAGGTATCGATGTTTGAAATGACCAAGCTGATTTCCGGCCATTTGAAATAAGCAATACAGGTTTTTGCAGACTTGCTTGCAAAACAAAAACGCCCGCAACGCGCGGGCGTTTTTGTTTTTTGGTGCACTTCAGGCCATGCGCCGACAGTGCATTCCTACAGGATGGCGATATCTCTGTCGCCTGCTGAACTTTGGGTTTCGGGCCGGAGTCTAGACTGCACGGACGTAACCTGAAAGGATTTCAGCATGACACTCTCTCAACAGACTTTGGCCCGCTCGGGCTTGTACAAGACTGCCGCAGCACTGAGCATTGTCGCAGCAGGTTTGCTCGCCACGACCACTACATTCGCGGCCGGCAAGAGCAATGCCGAACTCGACGCGCAATACCAACGCGAAAAAGCTGTCTGCACCAGCGGCCAGTCCAACCAGGACAAGGCCACCTGTCTGCGCGAAGCGGGCGCCGCTTATCAGCAGGCCAAGCAAGGCCGGCTCAATGACGGCCAGCAGGCGCAATACTCCTCGAACGCAGTGAATCGCTGCAAGGCCTTGCCCGCCAGTGACCAGGCCGATTGCCAGCGCCGTATTGAAAATCCGAGCGATGTGGAAGGCAGCGCGCCCTCAGGCGGCATCCTGCGCAAGGATGTGACGATCGTACCCGCAACCACGCAGTAAGAACTCGCAGTAAACGATTTACCCGGCAGACTGGACTAGCGACGCCGGCAGAGGGAATCAGCGCAGAATTGTTTCGGCGCTGGTTCCCTTTCCGTTCTGAACGGCTGAATTTCCATATTCCCATCGCTTCCACGCACTCAGGACCGCGTTCGGATAACCGGCTTGGCCGCGACTGCCGTTGTAACGCCCGAGCGCCATGAAATAGTCGCCGCTCTCCTGATCGAGATAAAGCCTCAGGATCACGCAGCCGTAGCGCAGGTTGCTGCGCATGTGAAACAGCTTGCGGCGGTCGCCGTCGCCGATGACGCGCGTCCAGAACGGCATCACCTGCATGTAACCGGTAGCGCCGGCCGACGAGATTGCATATTTGCGGAAGGCCGATTCAACCTGGATCAATCCCAGCACCAGAGCCGGATCGAGTCCCGCGCGGCGCGCTTCATACCATGCGCTCTCCAGCAATTCCAGGCGACCGCGCCGGTCCGGGACTATCTCGCGCAGGCGATCGGACATCTCTCCCAGCCAGTTCAGATAGGCGATGCGTTCTTCTATGGTGGAAAATTGCGGCTTCGGCGGACGGGCGTCCGCCACCGCTTGCGACAGCACCGTGCGGAGCGAATCCGCCAGTTGCTCTTCTTTTTGATTGCCGGCGTGAGCGGCAGAGGCAACAAGCCACTGCGCACCGCACGCCAGCATCAGAACCACGCGGGCCAGCCGGAAAAATGTCATGTTCCGGCGAGCCTTAGTCAGGCCAGCTTGCCCTTGATGAACGCCAGCGCATCGGCCAGCGGCACCGGTGTCGCGGCGGTATCGCGGCGGCCCTGGTATTCGACCTGGCCGTCCTTGAGGCCGCGGTCGCCAATGACGATGCGATGCGGCACGCCGATCAGTTCCCAGTCCGCAAACATCGCGCCCGGACGTTCGCCGCGATCGTCCAGGATCACGTCGATGCCGGCGGCAACCAGGCCGTCGTACAGTTTGTCGATTTCGGCCTTGACGGCTTCGCTGCGGTCGTAGCCCATCGGGCACAGCACCACTTCGAACGGCGCCAGCGTGGCCGGCCAGATGATGCCCTTGTCGTCGAAATTCTGCTCGATGGCAGCACCTAGGATCCGCGTGACGCCGATGCCGTAGCAACCCATTTGCAGTGGTTGCGGCTTGCCGGCTTCGTCGAGGTAAGTCGCCTTCATCGATTCCGAATACGCAGTGCCGAGCTGGAACACGTGGCCGACTTCAATGCCGCGCTGGATCGCCAGCACGCCCTTGCCGTCCGGCGAGGCATCGCCTTCGACGACGTTGCGGATATCAGCGACGACCGGTTCTGGCAAGTCGCGGCCCCAGTTGGCGCCGGTGAAGTGGAAATCGACTTCATTGGCGCCGCAAACGAAATCGCTCATGTTGGCGACGGTGCGATCGGCCACGACCTTGACCGGCTTCTTGGTGCCGATCGGGCCGAGGTAGCCCGGCGGCGTGCCGAACCATTCGACGATTTCGGCTTCGTTGGCGAAACGGTAACCTGCCAGGCCGGGGATCTTGCTCGCTTTGACTTCGTTGAGCTCGTGATCGCCGCGCAGCAGCAGCAACCAGACTTCCTTGTCTTCCGGCTTTTCCTTCTCCACGGTCAGGACGATGGACTTGATGGTGCGTTCCAGCGGCAGCTTGAGCAGTTCGGCCACTGCTTCGCACTTAGCCTTGCCCGGCGTCGCGGTCTTGATCAGTGCTTCGCCGGCGGCGCTGCGCGTGGCATTGACGGCGACCGCTTCGGCCGCTTCCATGTTGGCGGCGTAATCAGAAGTCGGGCAGTACACCAGCGCATCTTCTCCGGTGGCGGCGATGACGTGGAACTCATGCGAGCCCGAGCCTCCGATGGCGCCATTGTCCGCTGCGACGGCGCGGAACTGCAGGCCGAAGCGCGTGAAGATGCGCACGTAGGCGTCGTACATGATTTGATAGGACTTCTTCAGGCCGTCGACGTCGCGGTCGAAGGAGTAGGCGTCCTTCATGGTGAATTCACGGCCGCGCATGAGACCGAAACGCGGCCGGCGCTCGTCGCGGAATTTGGTCTGGATGTGATAAAAGTTGACCGGCAATTGCTTGTAGCTGCGCAACTCGGTGCGGGCCACGTCGGTCACCACTTCTTCTGAGGTCGGCTGGATCGCGAAGTCGCGGCCATGGCGATCCTTGACGCGCATGAGTTCGGGCCCCATCTTGTCCCACCGGCCGGTTTCCTGCCACAGTTCGGCTGGCTGCACTACCGGCATCAGCAATTCGATGGCGCCGGAGCGGTTCATTTCTTCACGCACGATCGCTTCCACCTTGCGGATCACCTTCAGGCCCATCGGCATGTAAGTGTAGATCCCGGAGCCGAGCCGCTTGATCATCCCGGCCCGCATCATCAGCTTGTGGCTGACGATTTCGGCGTCGGAAGGAGCTTCTTTCAAGGTGGAAATAAAAAATCGGGAGGCGCGCATGACGATGAGTTCTTTTTAAAAGAGGAAGGTTTATAATCAACCTAATTTTAAAGGATTAGCTGGCTGATGCGCCCACTCTTTGCACATTTGATCCCTGTTTCATGCACATCGCGCGTCGATGTGCCGGTCTTTGCCGCGCCTGATAAAGGCGCGTGCTGACAATTATCGAGCAATTGCCAGCGGAGGCCGGATAGGGCAAGAGAGGACGCCCTGCCGCAGAAAGTTTTGAGGTACACCATGCTGGATCGAGAAGGCTTCCGCCCGAACGTCGGCATCATCCTGCTCAATGCCCAGAATGAAGTCTGGTGGGGCAAGCGGGTTAGAGAACATTCGTGGCAATTTCCACAAGGCGGAATCAAACATGGCGAAACTCCCGAACAGGCGATGTTTCGCGAACTCGAAGAAGAAATCGGCCTGAAGGCGGAACACGTCAAGATCATCGGTCGCACGCGCGACTGGCTGCGCTATGAGGTGCCAGATCATTTCATCAAGCGTGAAATCCGCGGCCATTATCGCGGGCAAAAGCAGATCTGGTTCCTGCTGCGCATGGTCGGCCGCGATTGCGACGTCAACCTTCGCCTGACCTCGCATCCCGAATTCGACGCCTGGCGCTGGCACGACTATTGGGTGCCGCTGGACGTGGTCATTGAGTTCAAGCGCGACGTTTATCAGCAAGCGCTCAAGGAGCTGTCGCGCTTTCTGGCGCGGCCGCATGCCGGACATCGCCGTCCCGATGCTGCGGTCAAAACCGAGCACGCCTCATCCGATCATCCCGGCAATGTCCGGCAGGCAGATCCATGTGAATCCGCCACTCCGCCCACCTCTAAGTGAATCTTCATGCCCCAACGCTTCCGCAATACTTTTGCTCCACACCGACTTGCCCGCCTCCTGGCGGCAGGTCTGCTGCTGTGCTCGGCCACGCTCAGCTTCGCCCAGCAGTTGGGCGGCTTCGACGAAGAATTCGACGATGAAGAAAAGCCGTGGCAAGAGATCGCCGTCAAGTTGCCCCCGGCGCCACTACCGGAGAATCTTGCCGAGTTCTACGTCGGTCCTACCACGACGTCCAAATCCTACGTCGACCTCAAGTCGCTGAGCATCGGCAGCGACAACGTCGTGCGTTACATCATGGTGACCAAGAGCAGCGGCGGCGCAACCAATATCATCTACTCGGGTATTCGCTGCGAAACTTACGAGATCAAGCAGTATGCCTTTGGCCGCAGCGATGGCAGCTGGTCGCGTTCACGCCACGACAAATGGATGCGGATCAAGGACGCCGGCGCCAATCGCCAGGACGCAGCCCTCTACAAGAGCTATTTCTGCCAGGTGGGCGTGCTGGACGGTGATCTGAAAAAAATCAGCAACCGCCTGCGCGAAAATCGTCCTATCGATCCGGCCAGAGAGTAAGTCTTAGCGACGCACGATGCAAAAAAGGGGCGCAGTTGAACACTGCGCCCCTTTTTGTTTTCCGATGGTTTTTACCGGATTACAGCAGCACCAGATTGTCGCGATGGATCAGTTCGGACTCTTCGACAAAACCGAGGATGGACAGAATTTCCGACGAAGGATGGCGCACGATGCGGCGCGCATCCGAGCTGGCGTAATTGCTGATGCCGCGCGCGATCGCCCTGCCGCCTGCATCGACGCAGGTAATGACGTCGCCGCGGCCGAATTCGCCGGCCACTTCGGTGACGCCGATCGGCAGCAACGACTTGCCTTCAGCAGTGAGTTTCTGCACGGCGCCGTCGTCCAGCACCACACGACCGGCGGTCTGCAGATGATCGGCCATCCATTGCTTGCGTGCGGTCAGTTGCGCGGTCTGCGCCGTCAATTGCGTGCCGATGGCTTCACCGGCGGCAAGGCGGCTGAGCACGCGTTCTTCGCGGCCCCAGGCAATCACGGTGTGTGCGCCCGAGGTGGCGGCGCGCTTGGCCGCAAGGATTTTGGTGAGCATGCCGCCGCGACCGATGCCACTGCCGGCGCCGCCCGCCATCGCTTCCAGCGTGAGATCCCCGGCCTTGGCTTCATGCACGAATTGCGCATCCGGGTCGCGGCGCGGATCGGCCGTGTACAGGCCGCGCTGATCGGTGAGGATAATCAGCGCATCTGCTTCGATCAGGTTCGCGACCAGTGCGCCGAGCGTGTCGTTATCGCCGAACTTGATCTCGTCGGTGACGACGGTGTCGTTCTCGTTGATGATCGGCACCACGCCGAAACGCAGCAGGGTGAACAAGGTCGAGCGTGCGTTGAGATAGCGTTCGCGGTCGGCCAGGTCGGCATGCGTGAGCAGCACCTGCGCGGTGCCGAGCTGATGCGCGCGGAAACTGGTTTCGTAGATCTGCGCCAGCCCCATCTGGCCGACGGCGGCGCAGGCTTGCAATTCATGCACGCCTGTCGGACGCCGATCGAAGCCGAGGCGTTGCATGCCCTCGGCGATCGCGCCGGAGCTGACCAGCACCACTTCCTTGCCGAGTGTGCGCAAGTGCGCAATCTGCTCGGCCCACATGGCGATGGCTGCACTGTCGAGCCCCTTGCCATCGTTGGTCACGAGCGAGGAACCGACTTTGATGATCAGCCGCTTGGCTTGTTGAATGACGGAATGCATGTTGTTAAAGGAAGATCGGCCATGCCGTAAAAATTCAAATGTCCGCCGCACCACGGGTGTCGACGGACATGCATCGAGAACAAGATAGTAAACGATTTACCGGCAGATGATCAGTCCAGCACCTTGAAACGCGGATCGTCCGGATCGATCGAGGAAATGCCGCGCGCTTCTTCGGTCATCTGGGTTTCTTCTGCGCGATGTTCCTGGTGACGCTTGGTTTCCAGGTAGCCGTAGATTTCAGTGATCAGGTCTTCGCAGCCTTCGCGGGTCAGCGCGGAGATTTCAAACACCGGGCCCTTCCAGCCGAAGCGTTTGACGAAATCCTTGACGCGCTTCTTGCGGTCCGCTTCCGGCACCACATCGAGCTTGTTGAGCACCAGCCAGCGCGGCTTCTCGAACAGGGAATCGTCATACTTCTGCAGTTCCTTGACGATGGCCTTGGCTTCCTTGACCGGATCGACGGTGTCTTCAAACGGCGCGAGGTCGACGATGTGCAGCAACAGACCGGTACGCTGCAAGTGGCGCAGGAACTGCACACCCAGGCCAGCGCCGTCGGCCGCGCCTTCGATCAGGCCGGGGATGTCGGCGATCACGAAGCTCTTTTCATGGCTCACGCGCACCACGCCCAGGTTCGGATGCAGTGTCGTAAATGGGTAATCGGCGATCTTCGGACGCGCATTGGACACGGCCGAAATGAAAGTCGACTTGCCGGCGTTCGGCATGCCCAGCAGGCCGACGTCAGCCAGCACCTTCAATTCCAGCTTCAGTTCGCGGCGCTGGCCTTCCTTGCCTTCGGTCTTTTGACGCGGGGCGCGGTTGGTGGACGTCTTGAAATGGATGTTGCCCCAGCCGCCTTCGCCACCCTGCGCCAGCAGCACGACTTGTTCGTGCTCGGTGAGGTCGGCGATGTGTTCGCCGGTGTTATGGTCGACGATCAGCGTGCCCACGGGCATGCGCAGGAAAATATCATCGGCGCCCTTGCCGTAACAATCCGAGCCGCGACCGTTTTCGCCGTTGCGCGCCTTGTGCAGCTTGGAGTAGCGATAGTCGATCAGGGTGTTGACATTGCGGTCGGCGACCGCCCAGATGCTGCCGCCCTTGCCGCCGTCGCCGCCGTCGGGACCACCGAACGGACGGAATTTTTCACGGCAAAAACTGGCAACGCCGTTGCCGCCGTCGCCCGCGATCAGTTCGATCTTTGCTTCGTCGATAAACTTCATGATTGTTACCGCTAACTTAAAAGTAAGAAGCTCTGCTTAAAATAAACTTAGCCGGGCAAGCGGTAGGCATGAATGAAGACCGTTCGCCGGAGACAGTGTCCGAACGACAGCGGCGCCAGAAGAAACATGGGCCATGAGATCGGAACACGGGTAGCTTAGGCAGAGATTCCTAGAGCTACAAGTACAGTCGCGTCAGCCGGACCGCTGGTCACACCAGACGACAGGCCTGCGCGCTGCAGGATAAAAACAAAAACAGACAGCTAGAAACTAAAAAAGGCTCCACCAGAGGCAGAGCCTTAAACAACTTTGCTAAGGCTTGCGCCCTATGTAGTCACTAATGTGCAGGACTCAAGTAAAACTTAAGCAGCTGCTGCAACAACAGTGACGTACTGACGCTTCGCAACGCCCTTGATCACGAACTGGACTTTACCTTCTGTCAATGCGAACAGAGTGTGGTCCTTGCCCATGCCGACGTTTTCACCAGGATGAACCTTGGTGCCGCGTTGACGAATGATGATGCCGCCAGCGTTGATCGCTTGACCGCCATAGACCTTGACGCCAAGTCGTTTCGACTCTGAATCACGGCCGTTGCGCGTAGTGCCGCCGCCTTTTTTATGTGCCATTTAAGGACTCCTTGTATCTAGTTTGACCTGCGCTATTAAGCGTTGATCGAGACGATTTGCAGTTCGGTGTAGTTCTGGCGATGGCCTTGACGCTTCTGATAATGCTTACGACGACGCATTTTGAAGATCTTGACCTTGTCGTGGCGACCCTGCGCTATGACAGTAACCAGCACCGTTGCACCCTCGACCAATGGCGCACCGAATTTAACGGTATCGCCTGCGCCCACTGCGAGCACTTGATCCAAAGTGATTTGGGAGCCAATGTCTGCCGGTATCTGTTCTACTTTAAGTTTTTCACCAGCGGCAACTTTGTATTGTTTGCCGCCGGTTTTTATGACCGCGTACATGTGAAACCTCATCGAAAATGAATGAATAAATTTTCTTTTTTCTCCTCTGCGAGGCCCATGAAACGCGGCTTTCGAATCGGGAAAACTTCCAATTATACATAGACTTAGCCTGCTCGTCAAAAGCTCTTGACTTTCGTGTGCAACACCAGATGAAAATGGCAATACGGCAATTTCCTGCAGGAAAATGCACAATCCGAAACGGTCGCGAGGGTACGTGGCCGCAGCTTTGTCATCGTATAATCACGGCAATCTTGATTTTTCACAGGTTCAGCCTTGTCCGCCGCTCTCCAAACCGCTACGCCAAACTCCTTTATTGAACCGATAGCTGCCGACATGGGCGAGGTCAATACCGTTATCCGCCAGCAACTTTACTCCGAAGTCCCGCTGGTGAATCAGGTTTCCGAGTACATCATCAGCGCCGGCGGCAAGCGCATCCGGCCTGTGCTGGTGTTGCTGATCGCCAATGCCTACGCCTATAAAGGCACGGCCCACCATTCGCTGGCGGCGGTGATCGAATTCATCCACACCGCCACCCTGCTGCACGACGACGTGGTTGACGAATCGTCATTGCGCCGCGGCAAGGAAACCGCCAACGCCCTGTTCGGCAACGCCGCCTCGGTGCTGGTGGGTGATTTCCTGTATTCGCGCGCCTTTCAGATGATGGTGACCGTGGGCAATGCCCGCGTCATGCAAATCGTCGCCGACGCCACCAACGTGATCGCCGAAGGCGAAGTGCTGCAGTTGCTCAACATGCACAATCCGGACGTCAACGAAGAAGATTACCTGCGCGTGATCCGCTCCAAGACCGCCAAATTGTTTGAAGCCGCCGCCCAGCTGGGTGCGCTGATCTCCGGCGCCGACGAAGCCGGCATCGAAGCTGCCGGCGAATACGGCCGTTCGCTGGGCACCGCGTTCCAGCTGATCGACGACGTGCTGGACTATTCAGGCAACGCCGCCGAAATCGGCAAGAACGTCGGCGACGACCTGCGCGAAGGCAAGCCGACGCTGCCGCTGATCTATCTGATGGAAAACGGCACCGCCGAACAACGCGAGCTGGTGCGCAGCTGCATCGAGAACGGCGACGAGCAGCATTTCGACCAGATCCTGGCCGCGATCACGAGCTCGGGTGCGCTCGACTACACCCGGGAGGAAGCGAAAAAGGCGGCACGCCGCGCAGCCGACGCGGTGAAGTCGCTGCCCGATAGCAAGTACAAAAATTCTTTGCTAGAATTATCGACGTTCGCCGTTGACCGCAATCACTGATCAACGACAAAACACACACCGTCGGGGTGTAGCTTAGCCCGGTAGAGCGCTACGTTCGGGACGTAGAGGCCGGAGGTTCGAATCCTCTCACCCCGACCAGGTTTCCCGTATTTCACGATGCATGTTTTTCAGCAGGCGTCGCAGGCCCTCCCTCAGTTCCCCTCAGAAATTGATGTTAGAATCCAGCTTCGTTTGCGTCACGGAAGCGGGCTTGTACCCGTTGCCGGAGCAGACGAATACATCAACTTCCCTTACGGTGACCCTTTGGATACCGTGCCCATATGGGTGCAAATTCTTGCACTGGCACTTCTGATTCTTTGCTCGGCGTTTTTTTCGATGACCGAGACTGCCCTGATGGCTGCCAACCGGCATCGTCTCAGGCATCTGGCCAAGCATGGCAGCAAGCGCGCCATCACGCTGCTGTGGCTGCTTGAACGCACCGATCGCCTGCTGTCGCTGATCCTCATCGCCAATACGCTGATCAACGCCCTAGCCACCGCGCTGGTCACTGCACTGGCGATCGCCGCCTTCGGCAACCACGAAAAAGTCATCACCATCGCCACCGCCTGCGTGGCAGGCCTGCTGATCATCTTTGCCGAAATCGTGCCGAAGATCATCGGCGCGACTTACCCTGAGCGCATCTCGCTGTTCACAGGCTTCTTCCTCAAGCCGCTCATGGCGCTGGCCAAGCCGCTGCTGTGGGCGGTCAACATCCTGGTCTCGTCGATACTGCGCGTGATGCACATCAAGGCTAGCGGCCGCGCCCACGATCAACGCCTGTCGCCGGAAGAACTGCGTTCGATCGTGCTGGAAGGCGGCAACTTCATTCCTCAGAAGCACAAGAGCATCCTGCTCAACCTGTTCGATCTCGAGAAAATTTCGGTGGAAGACGTCATGACGCCGCGCGCGCAGGTCGAGGCGCTCAACCTGTCGGTCACCATCGATGAAATCCGCAACCAGCTGGCGACCTGCTATCACAACAAGCTGCCGGTCTACGAAGGCGAGATCAACCAGATCGTCGGCATCCTGCATGTGCGCAAGGCCATCATGCTGTTCAGCCAGGACGAGGAAATCACCAGCGAAGAGATTCGTTCGCTACTGAGCGCGCCGTATTTCATCCCGCAGGACACCGACGTCTTCACGCAGCTGCAATACTTCCAGGAAAACCACGAACGCCTGGGCATCATCGTCGATGAATACGGTGAAGTGCAGGGGCTGGTGACGCTGGAAGACATCATTGAAGAGATGATCGGCGAATTCACCACCTCGGTGCCGGGTGCAGCGCGCGCCGACAGCTTCGCCTGGAACAAGGACGGCGAATGCCTGCTGGAAGGCGCCACCACCTTGCGCGACATCAACAAGCGCCTGGGCCTGAGCCTGCCGCTGGACGGTCCCAAAACGCTCAACGGCCTGTTGTTGGAATGGCTGCGCGATATCCCCGAAGCCAACGTCTCGGTGCGCATCGCCGGCTGCATCATCGAAATCGTTCAGGTGCAGAACCAGGCCATCAAAGTGGTCAAGCTGTTCGCGCCGACCGCTGCAAAAACACCGAAAGCCGAATAGCTACGATTTACAAGGCGGTACGCAAGCCGCATCATCGGTCGCTTCAGGTTCACTTCCGATACGATACGACGATGCCAGCAAGACGCCGGTGCAACGCCGGTCGTTCCCTCGACTCTTGCCGGCACCGTCATCATGCTCCAGCGCGCCTCCACCTCTGCCTTCACTTCCGCCTCCACGCCCCTCCCCGATTTCGACGACACTTCCGCCGTCAATTACCTGCAGAAGATTCTGCTCGACGCCATCAACCTCGGCGCCTCGGACCTGCATTTCGAGCCGTTTGAAAAGCACTGCCGCATCCGCTTCCGCGTCGACGGCCAGTTGCGCGACATCGTCGAGCCACCGCTGTCGATGAAGGACAAGCTGGCCTCGCATATCAAGATCATTTCCGGCCTCGACATCGCTGAAAAGCGCGTGCCGCAAGATGGCCGCATGAAACTGGCGCTGCCTTCGACGCGCACCATCGATTTCCGCGTATCGACGCTGCCGACGCTGTTCGGTGAAAAGATCGTCATGCGCATACTCGACGCCAGCCGCTCGCAATTGGGCATCGACGCGCTCGGCTACAACGCTGCGCAGAAGGAATTGCTGCTGCAGGCGATCCACCGCCCTTACGGCATGGTGCTGATGACCGGACCGACCGGCTCGGGCAAGACGGTGTCGCTATACAGCTGCCTCAGCCTCCTCAATCAACCCGGCACCAATATTTCCACGGTTGAGGATCCGGCTGAAATCAGCCTGCCAGGCATCAACCAGGTCAACGTCAACCTGCGCGCCGGGCTGACCTTCCCGATCGCGCTGCGCGCCTTCCTGCGCCAGGATCCGGACGTGATCATGGTGGGCGAGATCCGCGACCTCGAGACCGCCGACATCGCCGTCAAGGCTGCACAGACCGGGCATCTGGTGTTTTCCACGCTGCACACCAACGATGCGCCGTCGACGCTGACGCGCCTGATGAACATGGGCGTGCCGGCGTTCAACGTGGCCTCGTCAGTCATCATGATCACCGCGCAACGTCTGGCGCGTCGGCTGTGCGCTTGCAAGCAGCCCGCCGACATTCCGGTGGCGGCACTGCGCGAAGCCGGATTTGGGAAGGCGGATCTAGACGGCGGCTGGACGCCGCATCGCGCCGCCGGTTGCCGTCGTTGCGGCGACAGCGGCTACAAGGGACGCGTCGGGATTTATCAGGTCATGCCGATCAGCGAGGTCATCGAAGGCCTGATCCTGGCGCACGCCACCGCGCCGGAAATCGAAGCGCAGGCGGTGCGCGAAGGCGTGCTCACACTGCGCCAAGCAGGTCTGCAAAAAGTGCGCGAGGGCCTGACCAGCCTGGAGGAAATCCTCGCATGCACCAATCTGTGACAACTTCGGCGGATGCTGCGGCATGACGGCGGTGCGCGACGAACTTTATGCATGGGAAGGCCGCGACCGCCAAGGTAAAACTGCGCGCGGCGAGATGCGCGCCGGTGGTCCGGCGCTGGTCGGCGCAATGCTGCGGCGTCAGGGCATCCAGCCGACGGCTATTCGCAAGAAAGGCGTACAGCGCGACAAGCGCATCGGAGAGAAGGACATCGCCTTGTTCACGCGCCAGTTGGCGACCATGCTCAAGGCCGGCGTGCCGCTGCTGCAAGCCTTCGACATCGTCGCACGCAGCCAGGCAAATCCGGCACTCGCGCGACTGGTGACGGGACTGCGCGCCGACGTCGAAGCCGGCAGCGGCCTGCACCAGGCCTTCGGTCGCCATCCGCACCAGTTCGACGCGCTGTATTGCAACCTGGTCGCAGCCGGCGAACAAGCCGGCCTGCTCGACGAATTGCTGGCAAGGCTGGCGCACTACAAGGAAAAGACGCTGGCCACGCGCAGCAAGGTGCGGGCCGCGCTGGTCTATCCAGTCGCCATAGTGGCGTTTGCCGTACTGGTGACGTCCATCATCATGATCTGGGTGGTGCCGTCGTTCAAGGAAGTATTCGGCAGCTTCGGCGCCGCCTTGCCGCTGCCGACGCTGATCGTCATCGCGATCTCGGATTTCATGACTAAGTACTGGTGGATGCTGGCGGCCACTATCGGCGGCGCCATTGCCTGGCTGCTGCGGGCGTGGCGCAGGTCGCCGGCCTTGCAAGCGAAGGCCGACCGCTGGCTGCTGCGGCTGCCGGTGTTGGGCAATGTCGTGCGCAAAGCGGCGCTGGCGCGTTGGAGCCGCACGCTGGCGACGCTGTTCGCCGCCGGCGTACCGCTGGTCGACGCCCTGCACTCGGTGCGCGGCGCGGCCGCCAATGCTGTGTATGCCGAAGCCACCGCCACCATCGGCCGCGACGTCGGCGACGGCGCCAGCCTGGCGGCGGCGATCGAAGGTACCGGCCTGTTCCCGGAGCTGGTCGGGCAAATGGTCGCCATCGGCGAGGAATCCGGCGCGCTCGACCAAATGCTGGCCAAAGTCGCCGATTTTTATGAAATCGAGGTCGATGAAGCGGTCGCTTCCATCTCCACGCTGATGGAACCCTTTATCATGCTGGTATTGGGCGTCGTCATCGGCGGCCTGGTCATTGCGATGTACCTGCCTATTTTCAAACTGGGATCCGTTATCTGATGTTAGAACTGCTGACTCTGGTCGACGCGCACGGCGGCGGCAATGCCGCAGCGGCGGCGCTGGCCGCCTGCGCGGGGCTGTTGATCGGCAGCTTCCTCAATGTCGTCATCCATCGGCTGCCACAGATGATGCAGCGCGAAGCCGAGAACTACCTGGCCCATGAAGCCGGCCGCAGCCTGCCGCACGGCGAGCCCTACAACCTGTGGACGCCGCGCTCGGCCTGCCCGCATTGCGCGGAGCCGGTCGCGGCGCGACACAATATTCCCCTGCTCGGTTATCTGCTGCTGCGCGGCCGCTGCGCCGCGTGCGGCACGGCCATTTCGCGCCGCTATCCGGCGGTGGAGATCCTTACCGCGCTCCTATCGGCGCTGACGGCCTGGCATTTCGGCCTCGGCCTGGAAGGCGTGGCGGCGCTGGCCTTCGTCTATTTCCTGATCGCGCTGGGCTTCATTGACGCCCACACCCAGCTGTTACCGGACAGCCTGACGCTGCCGCTTTTATGGCTGGGCTTGCTGGTCAACCTGGACGACGCCTTTGTCCCGCTGAACGATGCAGTGATCGGCGCGGCGGCCGGTTATCTTGTACTCTGGACCATTTACTGGATCTTCAGGCTGGTCACCGGCAAGGAAGGCATGGGTTACGGCGACTTCAAGCTGCTGGCGGCGCTCGGCGCATGGCTGGGCTGGCAAGCGCTGCCGCTGATCCTGGTGCTGGCGTCCTGCGTGGGCGCCCTGGTCGGCATCACCATGGTGCTTCTGCGCAAGCAGAGCAAGGACCAGACCATTCCATTCGGTCCGTACCTGGCGCTGGGCGGCGTTCTGATGCTGCTGTACGGCAAATTCCTGCTTTTATTCGGATTGTATTGATGAGCGACATTTACTCCAGCCCCGGCGCACCACCGTTTTCCATTGGTCTGACGGGAGGCATCGGCAGCGGCAAGACCACCGTCGCCGACCTGTTCGGCGAGCGCGGCGCCGCGCTGATCGACACCGATGCCATCGCCCATCAACTGACTGTGCCGGGCGGTGCGGCCATTGACGCCATCCGCGCGGCATTCGGCGACGACTTCATCGGCGCCGACGGCGCCATGGACCGCGCCCGCATGCGCGCCCACGTATTCGCCGACATCGGCGCGCGCAAACGGCTGGAGGCCATTCTGCATCCGCTGATCCGCAGCGAGACCGGGCGTGCGGCACAAGAAGCGCGCGGTGCTTACCTGATCTTCGTAGTGCCGCTGCTGGTCGAATCAGCGCAATGGCGCTCGCGCACCTCACGCGTGCTGGTCGTCGATTGCAGCGAAGAAGTCCAGATCGCGCGCGTCATGCAGCGCAATGGCATGACGCGCGCGCAAGTCGAAGCCATCATGGCGGCCCAGGCCACGCGCGCCGAACGACTCGCCGCCGCCGACGACGTCATCGAAAATAATGGCGATACCGCCGCCCTGTTGCCGCAAATCGAACGCCTGCACGCACTCTATCTATCGCTGGCGAAAACAAATCGCGATGGGCATTTGTAATTTTCCTCTGCATGGGTCAGAATCACGTAAATTGAACGCGCGTTTTATCAATATCTACAATCTCTTCAATATTTTGCAATCGTTGAAGACATATTCGTAAAGCGCGTGGTCGAATCCGATTCAACTTTAAAGGGACGCAGCTTTGATCGTTTACGAATACCCTTTCAACGAGCGTATTCGCACGCTGTTGCGGTTGGAGGATTTGCACGAGAAGTTCGTGTTTTTCCTGCATCAGGAAAGCCCGCTGCAACATCATGTCGCCCTCTCCACCATTTTCGAGATGCTCGAAGTGGCTGGACGCGCCGACCTCAAGTCCGATCTGCTGCAAGAACTGGAACGCCAGAAGCAAATCCTGCTGGCCTACCAATCCAATCCGAACGTCGAACCCGAGATGCTCAACGCCATCCTGAGCGAAGTCGACCGCGCCAGCGCCGCCCTGGCGGCCTCGCAGGGCCGGACCGGCCAGAACATCCGCGAAAACGAATGGTTGATGAGCATCCGCGGCCGCACCATCATCCCCGGCGGCGCCTGCGAATTCGATCTGCCGTCTTACTACGCCTGGCAAAAACGCACGGCGGAGCAGCGTTTCACCGATATTTCCAACTGGTTTGCGCCGCTGGTGCCGCTGTTCGACGCCGTCGGCATCGTCATGCGACTGCTGCGCGAATCGGGACATCCGGTCAAAATCAATGCAGAAGGCGGAAGTTACCAGCAGATGCTGCAAGGAAAGATCTATCAGATGCTGCGTCTGGTGATCGACGAAGAAATGGGTGCGATCCCCGAGATTTCGGCCAACAAGTACATGCTGTGGGTGCGCTTCACCTCGCAGGACGGCGACATGAAGCCCAAGCCTTTCGAAGGCGAAGTGCCGTTCGAACTGGCGTTGTGCGGATTTTAAGCAAGAGATCCAGGTAGATGTCATGGCAACAATCGTAGACTGCCCCACTTGCGGCACCAAGGTGGAATGGACCGAAAAGAACAAATACCGGCCATTTTGCTCGGACCGCTGCAAACAAATCGATCTCGGCGCGTGGGCCGAAGAAAAATACGCGATTCCCGCCGTCAACCTGCCGCAGGAGCAGGATGACGACAGTTCGTCGATGCAGTAACGCTGCCGCCGACGCCGCGATTCAAGCCGGCAGGCGCAGCTTGTCTATCCATTCGATCAAGGGAATCGTGGCCGGCAGCAAAGGCTCCACGTCTACGCTACCCTGCCACGCAAACGCTTGCCCCTCAAGGCTTTGCGGTTCACCGCGCCAATCCCGGCTGATGTAAAAATGCAAACGCACGTGGGCATGCGGATAGATGTGCTGCACGCCGCACCAGGCTTCGGCCGTCACCACTTCAATTCCCAGTTCTTCCAGAAACTCGCGCTTGAGCGCGTCCAGCACCGACTCGCCGGCTTCGACCTTCCCTCCGGGAAACTCCCAGTAACCCGCATACGGCTTGCCTTCCGGGCGCTGTCCCAGCAGGACGTCGCCGTTCGGCTTCATCAGGATACCGACGGCGACGTCGATCGGCAGGGTTGTCTCAACAGCAAGTGTCATCAGGCTTTCAACTTTCCGGCGTAGTCCTTGGAAAATTGCCAAGCCACGCGGCCCGAGCGTGAACTGCGCTGAAGGGCCCAGCGCAGGGCGTCGCCGCGCGCTGCTTCGATCTGGGCGGCGTCGCAGCCGAAATGACGCAGCCAGTGGGCCACGATCTCCAGATAGTCGTCCTGCTTGAAAGGATAGAAGGTCACCCACAGGCCAAAGCGCTCGGACAGGGAAATCTTCTCTTCCACGGTTTCGCCCGGATGCAGGTCACCGTCGTCGGTGTGCGTGTAAGTCGAATTGTCCGACATGCGCTCCGGCATCAGGTGGCGGCGGTTGGAGGTCGCGTAGATCAGCACATTGTCCGACTGCGCGGCGATGCTGCCGTCGAGCGCCACCTTGAGCGCCTTGTAGCCGCTCTCGCCTTCTTCGAAGGACAAGTCGTCGCAGAAAATGATGAAACGTTCCGGCCGCGCCGACACCAGGTCGACGATGTCGGGCAAGTCATGCAGATCATCCTTGTCCACCTCGATCAGGCGCAGGCCGCGGTCCGCGTACTGATTCAGGCAAGCCTTGATCAGCGAGGACTTGCCGGTGCCGCGCGCACCGGTCAGCAGTACATTGTTGGCCGGACGGCCGTCGACGAACTGTTTGGTGTTCTGGTCGATCTGTTCCTTTTGCGGGCCGATGTTATGCAGGTCGGACAGGGCGATGTGGGAAATATGGCCGACCGACTGCAGGTAACCGCCGCCGTTGTTGCCATTGCGACGGCGCCAGCGAAACGCCACGCCCTTGTCCCACTCCACCGACGTCGCCGACTGCGGCAGGATGGATTCGATACGGCCCAGCAAAGCCTCAGCGCGCTGGAGAAACTGATCTAATTGAGTCATGACGAAGGAGAAGAGTGGATCAAGTAATCATCCATTGTGACGGAAACCCGATCCGCCGCGCGTGAATAAAATTCGTGAAAACCGAAAGCCGTTCAACTAAAAATATCTCGGACTCTGAATTCGTTCAGAAGCGTAGCGAGCGGCTCAAGGTCGGTGCGAGAAGCGCAGCCGTACTAAAGTACGGCGAGCATCGCAGCGCCGAGATTGAGTCGCGCAGTAGCTTATGAACGAATTCAGGAGCGGTAGTCGGCGTTGATGGTGACATAGTCGTGGGACAGGTCGCAGGTCCAGATCGACGCCTTGGCCGTACCGCGCGCCAGCTTCACGCGCACCACGATCTCGCTCTTCTTCATGACGCGCTGGCCGTCTTCTTCCTTGTAATCAGGATTGCGACCGCCGTTCCTGGCGACCCAGACGTCGTCCAGATACAGGTTCAGTTTCGACACGTCGAGATCATCGACACCGGCATAGCCGATTGCAGCCAAAATGCGGCCCAGGTTCGGATCGGACGCGAAGAAGGCGGTCTTGACCAGCGGCGAGTGACCGATGGAATAAGCGATCTTGCGGCACTCTTCGACGCTCTTGCCGTCTTCGACGGTGACTTCGATGAACTTGGTGGCGCCTTCGCCATCGCGCACGATCTGGTGCGCGAGGTTCTGCGACAGCGCGCTCACGGCGGCGGCCAGTTCCTTGTACTCGGCGCTGTCGGCGCTGGTGATTTCCAGCTCGCCGGCGCCGGTGGCGATCAGCATGAAGGAGTCGTTGGTCGAGGTGTCGCCGTCAATCGTGATGCAGTTGAACGACTGGTCGGCGGCATCCTTGACCAACTGGTTCAACAACGCCTGCGGCACCTTGGCGTCGAACGCCAGATAGCCGAGCATGGTCGCCATGTTCGGCTTGATCATGCCGGCGCCCTTGCTGATGCCGGTCATGACGACTTTCTTGCCGCCGATGGTCAGCGTGCGCGAGGCTGCTTTTGGCTGTGTATCGGTGGTCATGATGGATTCGGCGGCGGCGAACCAGTTGTCCGTCTTCAGGTTGGCGATCGCCGCCGGCAGGCCGGCCTTGATGCGGTCGACCGGCAGCGGTTCGAGAATGACGCCGGTGGAGAACGGCAGCACCTGCTCCGGCTTCAGGCCGAGCAAGCCGGCCAGTTCGGCACAGGTGGCGTTGGCGCGCGCCAAGCCTTCTTCGCCAGTGCCGGCGTTGGCATTGCCGGTGTTGATCACCAGCGCGCGGATCGGCGCGGCGTCATTGGCTTGCACCAGATGCGTCTTGCAGACTTGCACCGGTGCGGCGCAGAAACGGTTGAGCGTGAACACGCCGGCGATGGTGGCGCCCGGCGCCAGTTTCATGACCAGTAAATCCTTGCGATTGGCCTTGCGTACGCCGGCTTCAGCGTAGCCCAGCTCGATGCCGGCAACAGGTTTCAGATCGGCGGAAACGGGAAGAGGAGAATTGACGGCCATGGTTTGTCTAGTCAGCGTTAAGGGTGAAAGGAAATGCGGGAGAGCGTTATTGTAATCGGATCGGATGACCGGAATATTTTTACGGCATCAGATTCTTGGCGACCACAAACCATGGTCGTCGCGCCAGCGGCAGCAGCCGCGCATTGGCGTCGATGGGGATCAGCGACTCCGACACCGAATTGAAGACGTTGCCGCCGATCACGCCGGCCCAGCCACGTTCGGGATGGATTTCGTAGACAAGATCGCAATGCCCCGGCAAACCGGGCCGGATGTCGTCCAGCGTGGCGGCCTGGTTGGTGTCGCGCGGCGCGCAGATCAGGTCGCCGGGTGCAATCGGCTCAGTGGCCGCCGGACGCAGCACGAACAACGGGGCCGGCAGGCTCTGGCGCGCCTTGAGATAGCTCAGGTAGTTGAAGTGCACGTCGCTGGGCAGGAAATCGTCGGAAGAAATGCCCGCAACCTGCATCAGGTAGGAAATGAATGCCGCGGACCAGGCCTGCTGAGTGTCCGCGCCGGTGAAGGACTTGCCCACCGATTGCCAGTACATGCCGATGCGCTGCACCGCTTCGCCTTCATCTTCCAGCAAACCAAGGCGCGGCGCGCTGAGGACTTCGCCGCGCATGTCGATCTGCTGACGATCGAAAAACGACCATTCGGTTTCGGCCGCCGCCAGCAAGGCGGCGCGCGGCGGCGCATCCTGACGCAACGACAACGCGGACGCCTCCGGCGTCGCTACAGGGGCGCTGCCACACGCCGCCAGCGTCAGCAACAAAGCCGTGGCGGCAAGGAAACGGAACGAAGTTATCGGTAAGCGCATTATTGCTTTCTTTGTCATATTGTCATTCCGGAGAAACCACTTTCAGACCGATGATGCCGACGATGATCAGCGCCAGGCAGGCCAGCCGCGCGGGCGACGCTGACTCGTGGAACAGCACGATGCCGAGGATGACCGCGCCGACGGCGCCGATGCCGGTCCAGATGGCGTAGGCGGTGCTGAGCGGCAGGGTCTTCACCGCCAGCGCCAGCAGACCGACGCTGATGGCCATCGCGGCCAGCGTCGCCACGCTCGGCAACAAACGCGTGAAGCCGTCGGTGTATTTCAGCCCGACCGCCCACGCCACTTCGAACAAACCCGCCAATACCAGAATGATCCAGGCCATCGCCAATTCCTTTACGCTGCGGGGCCGTCCCCATCGATGGAATCCGCGACGAGGTCGTCCACGCGCGGGGCCGGCCGTGATTGCGCGACGGCACAGCGAACAAAAGAAAAAGCCGCTCCGGAAATCGGGAGCGGCTCGGCGATGGCTACCGGCGACTTAAGCCAGCTTGCCGTGGCACTGCTTGTACTTCTTGCCGCTGCCACATGGGCATGGATCGTTGCGGCCGACCTTCGGCAAACCGTTGACCAGCGGTTGCTGGGCGCTGTCGCCGGAAGCGGCATTGGCAGTCGGCGCCAGCAGCTCTTCCGGTGCTGCATTGGCGTCGAAATCGGCATGTTGGTAATGAACGTTTTCGACGTGCGACTGCGCCAGGTTTTCTTCGGCTTCCTCGATCGCCTCGCGGCTTTCGATGCGCACCGTCATGACGATCTTGATCACTTCGTTCTTGATCAGGTCGAGCATCTGGGCAAACAGTTCGAACGCTTCGCGCTTGTACTCCTGCTTCGGATTCTTCTGCGCATAGCCGCGCAGGTGGATACCCTGGCGCAGATGATCCAGCGCCGCCAGATGTTCACGCCAGTGGCTGTCGATACTTTGCAGCATGACGCTGCGCTCGAAACCGCTGAAGGCTTCGGCGCCCACCACCTCGACCTTGGCCTTGTACGTCGTTGCCGCAGCGGACAGGACGCGCTCAAGCAACTCTTCGTCGGTCAGGTTCGGCTCGGCTTCCAAGATGGCGGTCAGCGGCACGGCGAGTTGCCATTCGTTGGCAAGTGCGGCTTCCAGCGCCGGGATGTCCCATTGCTCTTCGACCGACTCTTCCGGCACGTGGGTGCGGAACGCTTCGGTGAACACGCCTTCGCGCAGCGAAGTGATCATTTCTTCCATTTCGGCGGCTTCCAGCAACTCATTGCGCTGCTGATAGATCACCTTGCGCTGGTCGTTGGCGACGTCGTCGTATTCCAGCAATTGCTTGCGAATGTCGAAGTTGCGCGCTTCCACCTTGCGCTGCGCAGATTCGATCGAACGCGAGACGATGCCCGCTTCGATCGGTTCACCTTCCGGCATCTTCAGACGGTCCATGATCGCGCGCACGCGATCGCCCGCGAAGATGCGCAACAGCGCGTCATCCAGCGACAGATAGAAACGCGAGGAACCCGGATCGCCCTGACGACCGGAACGGCCGCGCAGTTGATTGTCGACGCGACGCGATTCGTGACGTTCGGTGCCGATGATGTGCAGGCCGCCGGCGCCGACCACGTGGTCGTGCAGCGATTGCCATTCGTCGTGCAGCTTTTGCGCCTGCGCCGCCTTGTCGGCATCCGACAGGGACGCATCGGCTTCGATGATCTGGATCTGCTTCTCGACGTTGCCGCCCAGCACGATGTCGGTACCGCGACCGGCCATGTTGGTGGCGATCGTGATCATCTTGGGACGGCCGGCCTGCGCAATGATTTCCGCTTCGCGTGCATGTTGCTTGGCGTTGAGGACGTTGTGCGGCAGTTTGGACTGGTTCAGGATACCCGACAGCAGCTCGGAGTTTTCGATCGACGTGGTGCCGACCAGTACCGGCTGGCCGCGCTCGTAGCAATCCTGGATATCCTTGACCATCGCCATGTACTTCTCTTGCGATGTCTTGTAGACCTGATCCTGGCGATCCTTGCGGGCGCTTGGACGGTTGGGCGGAATCACCACGGTTTCCAGGTTGTAGATTTCCTGGAATTCGTAAGCTTCGGTGTCGGCCGTGCCGGTCATGCCGGACAGCTTGCCGTACATGCGGAAATAGTTCTGGAACGTGATCGAGGCCAGCGTCTGGTTCTCGTTCTGGATCTTCACGCCTTCCTTGGCTTCCACGGCCTGGTGCAGGCCGTCGGACCAGCGGCGACCGGTCATCAGGCGGCCGGTGAATTCATCGACGATCACGACTTCGCCGTTCTGCACCACGTATTGCTGATCCTTGTGATACAGCGTATGGGCGCGCAGGGCGGCGTACAGGTGATGCACCAGCGAGATGTTGGAAGCGTCGTACAGCGAGGCGCCTTCCGGCAGCAGGCCCATGCTGGTCAGGATCTGTTCTGCTTTTTCGTGGCCGGCTTCGGTCAACAGGACCTGATGGCCCTTTTCGTCCTTGGTGTAGTCGCCCGGGACTTCGACCTTGCCCTTGCCGTCGGGTGTTTCTTCACCGATCTGCAGGGTCAGCAGCGGCGGCACGCCATTGATCTTGTGGTACAGGTCGGTGTGGTTTTCGGCCTGGCCGGAAATGATCAGCGGGGTACGCGCTTCGTCGATCAGGATCGAGTCGACTTCATCGACGATGGCGAAATTCAGGCCGCGTTGCACGCGATCGGTCGCATCGAACACCATGTTGTCGCGCAGGTAGTCGAAGCCGAATTCGTTATTGGTGCCGTAGGTGATGTCGGACGCGTACGCGCCCTGCTTGAGGTCGTGCTCCATCTGCGACAGGTTGATGCCGGTCGTCAGGCCGAGCCAGCCATATAGCTTGCCCATCCATTCGGCATCGCGCTGGGCCAGGTAATCGTTGACGGTGACCACGTGCACGCCCTTGCCCGACAAGGCGTTCAGATATGCCGGCAGCGTCGCCATCAGGGTCTTGCCTTCACCGGTGCGCATTTCGGCGATCTTGCCGAAGTGCAGCACCATGCCACCGATCAGCTGGACGTCGAAATGGCGCATCTTGAGTACGCGCTTGCTGGCCTCGCGGCAGACCGCGAAAGCTTCCGGCAGGATGTCGTCGAGCTTGGTTCCGCCGGCCACGCGCTGTTTGAACTCCGGCGTCTTGGCTTGCAGCTCGGCATCCGACAGTTTCTCGATGTCCGCTTCGAGCGCATTGATTTGACGGACAATTTTTTGATATTGTTTGAGCAGACGCTGATTGCGGCTACCGAAAATCTGGGTCAGTAATGACATGCTTGGATTCTAAAAAAGCGCCGAAAAATGACTCTGCGCGGCAGTTTTGCCCGCACGGAACCGGAATGAGGCCAATAAACCTTGGATTTTAGCACGCAAGCGCTCCGAGACAGTGTTCCCGGCGGGCATGGCGGTGTCTGTGAAGCTTCGCCGCCATCACTGGCGGCCAACCAATTTCCATGTTGCAATACTTGTGATGCACCGGGATGCGTGCACGCTGAAGTACCGCCAATAGATTGGGCTGGGACGCAAAGATTCAATATCCCGGGCGCAGTGCCGCCGGATCAGCGGCCGGCCACGAATACCGGCGCCGCTTTGGGACCGCCGCCAGGACTGCCGAGGGCGAGGAACTTGCGCGGATCCTGGGCCACGCCGCGGATGCGCACTTCGAAATGCAGGTGCGGCCCGGTGGAACGGCCGGTGGTGCCGATGTCGGCCACGTGCTGGCCGCGCTTGACGATGTCGCCTACCTTCACGAACAGCTGCGAAGCGTGCGCGTAACGCGTGATGATGTCGTTGCCGTGGTCGATTTCCAGCATGTTGCCGAACTGGTAATGGTATTCCGCCGCGATCACCACGCCGGCTGCGGCCGCGACGATGGACGTGCCGGTCGAGGCCGGAAAATCGAGTCCTTCGTGGAACGCGTTATGCCCGGTGAACGGATCGAGGCGCCAGCCGAAGCTCGATGAATTGTAGGCAACATTGACCGGCGGATTCGTCGGCAGCAGGCGCGACTTGATCTTGTCGCTCATCAGCGTGGATTCCACCGCATTCATGTAGTCGGCCCGATGGCCGACATCAACCGACAAGGCGTCCAGCATTTTTTGCAGCTCACTCATGCCGAGTTCGCGGCCGGGGCCGCCGATGGAAGAAGTCTCGACGCCGCCACGGCCCGGCTTGTCCTTGAAATTGAACTCTTCCGGACGCACGCCGGCCAGGCCCTGCACACGCTCTCCGAGCGCGTCGAGGCGCATCAGCTGAGCCTGCATTTCACCGAGCTTGACCGCCATCACGGCGAGGTTTTCCTTGAGGTATTTGTCCTTGCGGTCGTCTTCCTGCTGCGTCATCGAGACCATCAGCTTGTGCAACATTGGCGAGCTTTCGCCGTCGGCGGCATTGCGCAGCACGAGATACGACAGGCCCGCGGCGGCGGCAGCAATACTCACGATCAGGAACAACAGCGCCGCCACCACATGTCTTGAAGTCAACGTGACCGACCGGGCGCGGGTGAAACGCGGGTGCAGCAGAATAATTTGCATCTTTACTCCCTAGTCTCTCCTCCGCACGGAAGGAGATGTGATAAGGTTTAAAGATGAAGTATCCCTCCACATTTACCCCTTATCGCCGTGGCCCTTCGGCCGCGCAACTGATGCGCAGGCCGCGGGACGCGACAGATTTCTTGCGGGCGGATAATGCGATGGCGACGCTGATGCCAGCCATTACCCGCATGGCGTCGCTGCAAAAAAATTGTGCAGCGATTCTGCCGGCTATTTTCAAATCGTGCGACGTCATGAATTTCGAAGGCGGCCAGCTGGTGCTCAGCACACCCAATGCCGCACTTGCAACCAAGCTCAAGCAACAGTTGCCGAAGTTGCAAGAACGCCTCATCCAGGATGGATGGCAGGTTAATGCAATCCGCATCAAAGTACAAGTTGGCAAGAATTACGTGGTGCCGCCGACGCCGCGCCGGCAACTGATTTTGCCGAGCCTTGCGGTGTCGTCATTCGCCGAGCTTAACGATGCGCTGGAAGACTCGCCGCAGAACCAGGCCTTGAAGGCGGCACTGGCGAACATGGTACGCCGCAACACCGGCGTCAAATAGGAAGAGAACCGAAAGAAACCCGGCTTTGTTCTTGCTCTGGCGAAAGAACGGCGGCCAGGTTGAGAGAATGCAGGAGGTCGGGATGACTCCCGATTAGCGGTGCTTAGTTAAGCGCCCACTCCTGCTTGGCCTGCATGACATACGTCTGCGGCGCCAACTCCAGCGTGTCGAACGTCACGATGTCGTAGGCATCCGGCTGATCCAGCAAGGCGCGCAACAGCTGGTTGTTCATGCCGTGGCCGGACTTGTGCGCATTGTAGCTGGCCAGCAGCGGATGACCGATCAGGTACAGATCGCCGATGGCGTCGAGGATCTTGTGACGCACGAATTCATTTTCGTAACGCAGGCCGTCGGCGTTGAGGATGCGGTATTCGTCCATGACGATCGCGTTCTCGAACGAGCCGCCGCGCGCCAGGCCCATGCCGCGCAAGGTCTCCACATCCTGCATGAAGCCGAAGGTGCGCGCGCGGGCGATTTCCTTGACGTAGGACTCGATGGCGAAATCGACTTCGGCGGTCTGGCCGGTGCCGTCCACGGCAGGATGATTGAATTCGATGAAAAACTTGAGCTTGAAGCCGTTGTACGGTTCCAGGCGCGCCCACTTCTCCTTGTCGCCTTCACCTTCCCGCACTTCGACGAGTTTCTTCACGCGAATGAATTTCTTGGCCGCGTTCTGTTCCTGCAAACCCGCTTGTTGCAACAGGAAAACGAACGATGACGCCGAACCGTCCATGATCGGGATTTCTTCCGCCGTCAGGTCAATGTACAGATTGTCGATGCCGAGGCCGGCGCAGGCCGACAACAGATGTTCGACCGTGGAAACGCGCGCACCGTCCTTCGACAGCACCGAGGCCATGCGTGTATCGCCCACGCCGGTGGCCGATGCAGGGAATTCCACGACAGGGTCGAGATCGACGCGCCGGAAGATGATGCCGGTGTCGACCGCCGCCGGACGCAGGGTCAGTTCGACCTTGGTGCCGGAATGCAAACCGACGCCGACGGTCTGGACGAGATTCTTGATGGTGCGCTGTTTTAACATCCCGACATTATAGCCAAGATGCCATCCGGCCTGCTGCCGGCTTGCGCACTGTTGCAAAAAAGTTCCGCACTGCAAAAAAAACGTAAAAAGGCGCGAAGACGGCCCTTTCGGACCGCCTTTCACGCCTCTCCTGTCAGACTGCCGTCGCTAGGAGCGGCGGATCAGCCCAGCTGGCCCAACAAGGTTTCGGCGTTCGACACTTCGAACTTGCCCGGCGCTTCCAGATTCAGTTGCTTGACCACGCCGTCCTCGACCAGCATCGAATAACGCTGCGAACGCACGCCCATGCCCTTTTCGGTCAGGTCGAATTCCAGGCCCAGCGCCTTGGTAAAGGTGGCGCTACCGTCAGCCAGCATGCGCACGGCGCCGGCGGCTTTCTGTTCACGGCCCCAGGCGCCCATCACGAACGCGTCGTTGACCGAGATGCACCAGATTTCATCGACACCCTTGGCCTTGAATTCTGCTGCGTGCTGGATGTAGCCCGGCACGTGCTTGGCCGAACAGGTCGGCGTGAAAGCGCCCGGCAACGCAAACAGCGCGATTTTCTTGCCCTTGACCAGGTCGGACACCTTGAATGTGTTCGGGCCGAGCGAGCAGCCTTCAGTTTCGGTCTCGATGAATTCAGCCAGGGCGCCTTCCGGCAGGCGATCGCCAACTTTGATGGTCATGATGATTTCCTTCTAATGAGTAATTCGGTAGTTCGGGAATGCCGCAGCACCAGGCTGACAAGCAAATGGGCAAAAAAAACGCCGCGCACAAAGGCGCGGCGCGCAGGCGATAGTATGCCTGTTTATGAAATCGGTTGCTGTCCGCCGAAACGGGCGGCAACCAACTTCCGCTGTTGCTTAGTCAGCTTGCTTGCGCAGGAAAGCCGGAATGTCATAGGTTTCCATGCCATTCTTTTCCAGCGCGCGCACGGTGTCGGAAGCCGACTCGCGACGCCATACCGCCGGCGCCTTCATGCCGCCGAAAGCTGCGCCGGTTTGCGCGCCGCCGTTGGCGTTGTTCATCGTGCCGGTGCCGGCCATCATCGGTTCGTTGTGGGTACCGGTGCGCAGCATCGGGGTCTGCACCAGTTGCACCGACTTGCGTGCACGGCCCAGGCCGGTCGCCACCACGGTCACGCGGATGTCGTCGCCCATGCCATCGTCGTACGCGATACCTTGCGCGATCGATGCATCAGGAGCGGCGAAAGCACGCACGGTCGCCATGACTTCCTTGATTTCCTTGCCCTTCAGGTTGCGGCTGGCGGTCACGTTGACCAGCACGCCGCGCGCGCCGGACAGGTCGATGCCGTCGAGCAGCGGCGACGCCACTGCCTGCTCCGCCGCCACGCGGGCGCGGTCCATGCCCGAAGCGGTGGCCGTACCCATCATGGCCTTGCCCTGCTCGCCCATGATGGTCTTGACGTCGTTGAAGTCGACGTTGATGTGACCGGGCACGTTGATGATTTCGGCGATACCGGCGACGGCGTTGTTCAGCACGTCGTCCGCATGGCCCAGCCATTCGATCATGCTGTCGTCTTCATAGATCTCTTCGAGCTTCTCGTTGAGGATGATGATCAGCGAATCGACGTGCTGCGCCAGTTCTTCCAGACCCTGGTCGGCGATGTCCATGCACTTCTGGCCTTCATACGAGAACGGCTTGGAAACCACCGCAACCGTCAGCGCGCCCAGCGACTTGGCGACTTCAGCCACCACCGGCGCAGCGCCGGTGCCGGTGCCGCCGCCCATGCCTGCGGCGATGAACACCATATGTGCGCCACGCAGCGCATCTTCGATGCGCGAACGGGTTTCTTCCGCCAGGCGGCGGCCGACTTGCGGCTGCATGCCCGCGCCCAGACCGGTTTCACCGATCTGGATGACGTTGTCGGCCTTGGACATTTTCAGTGCTTGCGCATCTGTATTGGCCGCAATGAATTCAACGCCGGACACGCCCTTGTTGATCATGTGCTGCACCGCGTTGCCGCCTGCGCCGCCTACGCCCACGACCTTGATGATCGTGCCGAGAGTGGCATTGTCGAGCATATCTATTTCCATGATGACTCCTTAAATATATGTATGTGCAGCTTGCAGTTGATAGGCATCACGCGGTGTGACGACTAGCAACTGAGAACTGCGTGTTGCTGATCCGAAGAACTGAATAACTAAACCTGAAACTAAACCTGATAACCAAACTGAATAATGCGACTGCTTAAAAATTGCCCAAGAACCATTCCTTCATACGCTGCCAGATTGCCTTAACCGAACCTTCCTGGCGGGTCACGATGTACCCGCGCAGATACTGCTTTTTCGCTTCCAACAACAACCCCAATACTGTGGAATAACGTGGACTGCGCACCACGTCGGCCAACTGGCCGCTGTATTCCGGCGTCCCCAGGCGGGCCGGCTTGAGGAAGATGTCCTCCGCCAGCTCAATCATTCCCGGCATCATCGCGGAGCCGCCGGTGAGGACGATGCCCGACGACAGCACCTCTTCATAACCCGACTCGCGCACCACCTGATGCACCAATGCAAACAACTCTTCCACACGCGGCTCGATCACTGCCGCCAGCGCCTGGCGCGACAGGGTGCGCGGATTGCGGTCACCCAGTCCGGGCACTTCCAGCGTCTCGGTCGGATCTGCCAAAATTTGCTTGGCCACGCCGTAGCGCAACTTGATTTCTTCCGCTTCCAATGTCGGCGTACGCAAAGCCATCGCGATGTCGTTGGTGATCTGGTCGCCGGCGATCGGGATCACCGCGGTGTGACGGATCGCGCCTTCGGTAAACACCGCTACGTCAGTCGTACCGCCGCCGATATCGACCAGCACCACGCCCAATTCGCGCTCGTCCGGCGTCAGCACGGAATCGGCCGAAGCCATCGGTTGCAGAATCAGGTCCGACACCTCCAGGCCGCAGCGACGTACACACTTGACAATGTTTTGTACCGCCGACACCGCGCCGGTCACGATGTGCACTTTTACCTCGAGTCGGATGCCGCTCATGCCGATTGGTTCACGCACATCTTCCTGGTTGTCGACGATAAATTCCTGCGGCACGGTATGCAGCAATTGCTGGTCGGTCGGGATGTTGACGGCCTTGGCGGTTTCGATCACGCGCGACACGTCCGCGGCACTGACTTCCTTGTCCTTGATCGCCACCATGCCGCTCGAATTGAAGCTGCGGATATGGCTGCCGGCGATGCCGGTGTAGACATTGCGGATCTTGCAGTCGGCCATCAGCTCGGCCTCTTCCAATGCGCGCTGGATCGATTCGACCGTGGCTTCGATGTTGACCACCACGCCCTTTTTCAACCCCTTGGATTCGGACTGGCCCAGGCCGATCACTTCGTGGCGTCCGTCCTGCAATACTTCCGCCACCACGGCCACCACCTTGGAGGTGCCGATGTCGAGACCGACGATCAGGTTTTTTGCGTCTTTTGTCATATCGTTCCGCTTATTTTTTCTTTCCGTTCAATGCAGCCAGTACCAGTCCATCCGCCTTCAGCGCCAGACCGTTCGGGTAACGCATGTCAACATTTTCAATCTTCTTCCCCTGCAGGCGATCCACCAGTTGCGGATAAACCGAGACCAGCCGGGCAATTCTTTCCTTCAGCGTGGCGTCGCTGTCGGCACGCCCCAGTTCCACCGTGAGGCCGTTGTCCAGCTTCACGGTCCAGGCGTAACGATTGGACAGCGCCACCGCTTCCGGCTCCAGCTTGATCGGCGCGAACCAGTTGCGGAACTGATCGAAGCGCGCCACCACTTCCTTCTCACTGCCGGCCGGTCCGTCGAACTCCAGCAGGTCGCCATCGTCTTCCGCTTCCGCCAGATTGGCGGTGAATACATCGCCCTTCACCGATAGCAGGCGACCGTCGTCGCCCCAGGTGCCGAGTGCGCGATGCTCTTCCAGCGTCACGATCAGCTTGTTCGGCCATTCACGCCGCACCATCGCCTTGCGCACCCACGGCACCGACTCGAACGCGGCACGCACTGCATCGAGGTCTGCCGTGAAGAAGTTGCCTTTGATGCGCGGCACCGCGCTGGCGCGTATCGTCAGCGAATTCACACGGCGCAATTGCTCCTGGGCCACGCCTTCGACGCGTATCGTCCTGAGCGTAAACATCGGCCGCTGCGCCAGCCACCACAATCCGGACGCCAGCAATGCCAACGCCACCAGCGCCAGCAGGGCGTTGGTGGTTGCGTTGAGCATCTTGACGTCTTGCCACATGATTGCGCCTTATCCCTTGTCCGAAACGTTGGCGTCCGTCGACGCATGCGATTTCCATGCATCGGACGGCGTCAGGTCGAGCGCCGCGAATTTCAGAATCTCGTAGCACAAGTCTTCATACGTCATTCCCGCCTGGCGGGCCGACATCGGTACCAGCGAGTGGCCGGTCATGCCCGGCGAGGTGTTGATCTCCAGCAGGAACGGCTCGTTGTCGGACGCACGCAGCATGAAATCGACGCGCGACCAACCGCGGCAACCGAGCGCGTTGTAGGCCTTCACCGCGAGTTCCTGCACGCGCTGCGTCAGCGCTTCGTCGATCGGCGCCGGACACAGATACTTGGTGTCGTCGGTGAAATACTTGTGCTGGTAATCGTAATTGCCGTCCGGGGCGCGGATCTCGATGACCGGGAAGGCTCTGGCCTTGTTGTCCCCGCTCGTGCCCTTGCCCATGACCGGCACGGTGAGTTCGCGGCCGGTGATGAATTCTTCCGCCAGCACCACCGCGTCATATTTGGCGCACAGGTTGAAGCCGTCCTGCATGTCGGAATAACCCGCCACCTTGGCGATGCCGATGGTCGACCCTTCGTGCGGCGCCTTCAGCATCAGCGGCAAGCCGAGCACGTCGGGGACCTGGCGCAATTCTTCTCGCGGCGTCGCAGCGCTGTCGAGCACCACGAAGCGCGGCGTCGGCAAATCGTGACCGAGCCAGATGCGTTTGGTCATGACCTTGTCCATGGCAATCGAGGACGCCATCACGCCGGGGCCGGTATAAGGAATCCCAAGCTGTTCCAGCGCGCCTTGCAGCGTGCCGTCTTCGCCGTAACGGCCGTGCAGCGCGATGAAGACGCGGTCGAATTTCTCGGCTGCAAGTTCCGCCAGGCTGCGCTCGGCCGGATCGAAGGGATGTGCGTCGACGCCCTTGCTGCGCAGCGCCTTGAGCACGCCGGCGCCCGACATCAGCGAGACTTCGCGCTCGGCGGAACGACCGCCGAACAGCACGCCGACCTTGCCGAATCCGGCAGCTTGATCGATTTGATTCATCACGCCCCCTGTCCTTGCGCAGCCAGTTTGGCCGGCACGCCGCTGATGGAACCGGCGCCCATGGTCATGACAACGTCGCCGTCGCGCACCACATTCAATATCGTGGCCGGCATGTCGGCGATGTCTTCGACGAACACCGGCTCGACCTTGCCCGCCACACGCAAGGCATGCGCCAGCGCGCGGCCGTCGGCGGCGACAATCGGTTGTTCGCCGGCGGCGTAAACTTCAGCCAGCACCAGCACGTCGGTCGTCGACAGCACCTTGACGAAGTCTTCAAACAGGTCGCGTGTACGCGTGTAGCGATGCGGCTGGAACGCCAGCATCAGGCGACGGCCCGGGTAAGCGCCGCGCGCCGCGGAAATGGTGGCCGCAGTTTCGACCGGGTGGTGACCGTAGTCGTCCACCAACGTGAAGGAGCCGGCCGGTTTGCCGTCGGCGTCCTGCAACTGCACGTCGCCGTAGCGCGTGAAGCGGCGGCCGACGCCGTTGAATTCGGTCAACGCCTTTTGCGTATCGGCGTCGGCGACGTCGAGTTCGCGCGCAATCGCCACGGCGGCGCAGGCGTTCTGCACGTTGTGCATGCCGGGCTGGTTCAGGCTCACCTGCATCGGCTCATACCCGTCCTGGATCACGGTGAATTCCATCTTGCCGTCGACCGCCTTGGCGTCGATGGCGCGGATGTCCGCGTCTTCATGGAAGCCGTAGGTCAGGATGGGCTTGGAAATCATCGGCATGATTTCGCGCACATGCGGATCATCAACGCACACCACCGCGACGCCGTAGAACGGCAAACGCTGGGTGAACTCGACGAAGGCCTGCTTGAGCTTGGCGAAATCGTGGTTGTAGGTTTCCATGTGATCGGCATCGATGTTCGTGATGACTTCGATCACCGGCGTCAGGTTCAGGAAGGACGCATCCGACTCGTCAGCCTCGGCCACGATGAAGTCGCCCGAGCCGAGCTTGGCGTTGGCGCCCGCGCTGGTCAGACGACCGCCGATCACGAAGGTCGGATCGAGTCCGCCCTGCGCCAGCACGCTCGCCACCAGGCTTGTCGTGGTGGTCTTGCCGTGCGTGCCGGCAATCGCGATGCCCTGCTTCAGGCGCATCAGTTCGCCCAGCATCACCGCGCGCGGCACGATGGGAATATGTTTCTTGCGCGCCGCCACCACTTCCGGATTATCGCCCTTGACCGCGGTCGAAGTGACGATAGCGTCGGCGTTTTCAATGTTCTCGGCCGCGTGACCGTAGAGGATGCGTGCGCCCAGTTGCGCCAAGCGCTGCGTCGCTGCATTGCTGCCCAGATCCGAGCCGGACACGCCGTAACCCAGATTGAGCAAGACCTCGGCAATGCCGCTCATCCCAGAGCCGCCAATGCCGACGAAGTGAATATTCCTGACCCGATGTTTCATTGCTTTACCAATCTTTCCAGCACCTGCGCAATCGCCTCATTGGCGTTACGCCTGCCTTGTTCATACGCCGCCAGCGCCATTTCCAGGCAAGCCGGTCTATTCATTTTCTGCAGCAATGCCGCCAGGCTGTCCGGTGTCAGCTCGGTCTGCGGCAAATGCACTGCTGCCTTGTTCTGCGCCATCCACTTGGCGTTGTCGCGCTGGTGCGACGTGGTCGACGCCACCAAAGGCACCAGCACACTGGCGACACCCGCCGCGGTCAGCTCCGACACGGTGATCGCACCGGCGCGGCAAATTACCAAGTCGGCGTCAGCGTAGCGACGCGGCATGTCGTCGATGAAATCCACCACTTCCGCCTGTACACCCGCTTGCGCATACGCCGCACGCAGGGCCTCGATATGCTGCTTGCCCGACTGATGCGTCACCAGCGGACGTTGATCTGCAGGCAGTTTCGCCAGCGCGGCCGGCACGCATTCATTCAATACTTTGGCGCCCAGACTGCCGCCCACCACGAGGATGCGCAGCGGGCCGTCGTGGCCGGCATAACGTGTTGCCGGCAAGGGCAGCCCCAGGATTTCCTTGCGCACCGGATTGCCGGTGACTTCCGCCTTGGCGGCCGCCTTGCCGAAATCGGCGGGGAAGCCGAACAGCACCTTGTCAGCCAGCGGTGCCAGCGTCTTGTTCGACAGCAGCAAGGCCGCGTCGGCGTTGACCAGCGCCAGCGGTACGCCGCGCAGACGCGCCATCGCGCCGCCCGGCACCGTCACGTAACCGCCCATGCCCAGCACCACGTCGGGCCGACGCTTGCCGATGATGCCGTAGCAGGCGCCGAAGCTTGCAACCATGCGCCACACGCCCTTGACAGTATGAGCGAGACCTTTGCCGCGCAGGCCGGCGAAGACGATGGAATCCATCTCGACCCCGTGCTTCGGCACCAGCTCGCGCTCCATGCCGTGCGTCGTACCCAGCCAGGAAACCTGCCAGCCGCGCGCACGCATGGTGTCGGCAATCGCCAGGCCCGGGAAGATATGCCCGCCGGTGCCGGCCGCCATGATCAGCAGGCGCTTGTTGGTGGACGTCATAGCCGCCCTCCCCGCATCAGCACGCGGTTTTCATAATCGATGCGCAGCAGGATCGCAAGGCCGACGCAATTGATCAGCACGCCCGAGCCGCCATAACTCATCAGCGGCAAGGTCAGACCCTTGGTCGGCAGCAAGCCGAGATTCACGCCCATATTGATGAAGGTCTGCACGCCGATCCAGATGCCGATGCCCTTGGCGACCAAACCTGCGAACGTCAGATCCAAAGCGATTGCCTGACGACCGATTTCGAAGGCATGCTTGATCAGCCAGTAGAACAGCAGCACCACCACCAGCACGCCGGCAAAGCCGAGCTCTTCGCCGATCACGGCCAACAAAAAGTCGGTGTGCGCTTCCGGCAGGTAATGCAATTTCTCCACGCTGCCGCCGAGACCGACGCCGAACAACTCGCCGCGCCCGAAGGCGATCAGCGAGTGCGACAACTGATAGGCCTTGCCGAGTGCGTTCTCTTCCACCCACGGATTCATGTACGCAAAAATACGCTCGCGCCGCCACGGCGACAAAATGATCACCAGCGAAAAGATTCCCACCAGCGTGGCGCCGATGCCGCCGAACCAGACGCCGTTGATGCCGCCTAGGAACAGGATGCCCATGGCGATGCAGACGATCACGCCGAACGCGCCGAGGTCAGGCTCCAACAGCAGCAGCAAACCGACCACGCCCACCGCCAGCGTCATCGGCATGAAACCCTTGGTCAGCTTGTGCATCACTTCCTGCTTGCGCACCGTGTAATCGGCGGCGTACAGCACGATGAACAGCTTCATCAATTCCGACGGCTGCAGATTGAATACCTTGAACGACAGCCAGCGCTTGGCGCCGTTGACGCCCTTGCCGATGCCCGGGATCAGGACCAGCGCCAGCAGGATCAGCGTACCGACGAACAGGTACGGCGCCAGCTTTTGCCAGGTCTCGATCTTGATGCGGAACACCAGCAAGCCGGCCAGCAGCGAGACCCCGATGAACATGGCCTGGCGGATCAGGAAGTGCGCCGTCTTGTAGTTCGCGTACTTGGGCGAGTCGGGCAAGGCGATCGAGGCCGAGTACACCATGACCATGCCGAACAGCATGAGCAGCAACACCACCCACACCAGCGGCTGGTCGTACTCCATCATGCGCGAACGCTGCTCGATGCCGCTGATGCCTTTCAGGCTGCCGCTGTTGCTGCCCGCGCGCGCACTACCGCGCACGCCAGGTTCATCCTTGGCGCCGAACCAGCCGGTGATCGAGGGCAGCGTCAGTTTCATCACATCACCTCGCCGCGCGACAGGGCCAACTCACGCACGGAGTCGACGAAGACTTCGGCGCGATGGGCATAGTTGCGGAACATGTCCAGGCTGGCGCACGCCGGCGACAGCAGTACGGCGTCGCCGCCCTGCGCCATGGCGCCGGCTTTTTCGACGGCGTCTTCCAGCGTCGCGCAGTCGACCAGTTCGATGCCGGTGCCGGCGACCGCTGCGCGGATCGCACCGGCGTCGCGGCCGATCAGGAACACGGCACGGCCGTATTTCGCCAACGGTTCAGCCAGCGGCGAGAAATCCTGCCCCTTGCCGTCGCCGCCGGCGATCAGCAGCAGGCGATTCGGTTTGCCGCCATGACCGAGGCCGTTGAGCGCGGCCACGGTGGCGCCGACATTGGTGCCCTTGCTGTCGTCGTAATACTCGACGTCCTGGATGGTCGTCACCAGTTCGACGCGATGCGGCTCGCCGGTGTATTCGCGCAGGCCGTGCAGCAGCGGCGCCAGCGGCAGGTCAACGGCACGGCACAGCGCCAGCGCAGCCAGGCCGTTGAGGGCATTGTGCAGGCCGCGAATGCGCAAGGCGTCCGCGGGCATCAGGCGCTTGAGCTGGAACGGTTGCTCGACCACTTCCTTCGGATCTTTCTTGCGGCGGCGGCCTTCGGGCTTTTCTTCGTCCTCGATGGCAACGGCGTTGGCCAACCACAGCATGCCGTTTTCATCGACCAGACCGAAGTCGCCGGCCTTCGTCGGTTCGCCCATGCCGAAGCTTGAAACGGTCGCTCCCGGTCTGGTCATTTGCATGACCAACGGATCATCGCGGTTGAGCACGCGTACGGTGTTGTCGCCGAAAATCTTCGCTTTGTCGGCCGCATAGGCTTCCATGCTGCCGTGCCAGTCGAGATGATCCTGCGTCACGTTGAGCACGGTTGCGGCGTCAGGCTGCAGACTGTGCGTCGAATGCAGCTGGAAGCTGGACAGCTCCAGCACCCACGCTTGCGGCAGGATACCGGTGTAGACTTTTTCCGGCTCCGGCGGCGGCAAATCAAGTTGCAGCGGGGTCGCTTCTTCGTCCTCGGCAAGCCCGGCTTCACCCAAGGCCGCTTCTTGTTCGAACTCATCCTGCGCCGCCTGAATTTCTGCGTCGGCAACGGCCTCTTGCTGCATTTCCTCTGCAACCGTGGACAGCTCGGCGTCTGGATCGGCGGACGCTTCGACGCTCAGCACCGCATCGCCTTCAATCAGGGCGGCACGGGTTGCCGATGCATCCGCGTCCTTCAACTCATTCGCCGCTTCGTCGATGGCGGCTTGCAATTCTGCGGCTTCTTCCTGCTCGCGCAATTCCAGCTGCGCCGAAGCGGCTGCGGCGAGTGCGGCTTCTTCCGCCGCCTTCCGCTCAGCTTCGGCGGCCTCGATGGCGGCTTGTTGAGCGGCTTCCGCGGCAAGCTTCTCGGCTTCCACCGCATCGGCCTCGGCCTGCAAGGCCGCCGCTTCCTGTTCAATACGCAATTGTTCGGCGACCACCTTGGCGTGCGCTTCGTCGTCGATCAGCGCCTGGCGCAGGACGTCCAGCACGGCCGGGCTGATGTTGCCGGCAACCTTGGTGGTCAAGCCGGCGCGACGGCACAGCATGCCGGTCAGGCTGGTGACGGTGGTCTTGCCGTTGGTGCCGGTAATGGCCAAAACTTTTGGCGCGTAGGCGCGCTCTTCGCGCAATGCCGCCAAGGCTTGCGCGAACAATTCCATTTCACCCCACAGCGGGATGTTGTGTTCGCTCGCGGCGGCGGATACAGCCGCCAGTTCGCGTTCGGGCGCCAGGCCGGGGCTGACGGCGACAAAGTCGACGCCGTCCAGCAAATCGGCCGACAAGGCCTTGCCGCCGACGAATTCGATATCGCCAGACGCTGCGCGCAATGCCGCCAGGCGCTCGGCCACGGCCTGCTCGTCGCGGGTGTCGGCCACACGCACGCGCGCGCCGCAATGGACCAGCCATTGCGCCATCGCCAGACCGGATTCACCGAGTCCGAGCACCAGAGCGTGTTTGTCGACGTAATTCATTCGTTTCTTACCTGAGTCTTTCTAATGAAATCTGCTCAACGCAACTTCAGCGTCGACAGACCGAACAGCACCAGCATCATCGTGATGATCCAGAAGCGCACCACAACTTGTGTTTCTTTCCAGCCTTTTTGCTCATAGTGATGATGCAAAGGCGCCATCAGCAAAATACGTTTTCCGACGCCGTAGCGCTTCTTGGTGAACTTGAAATAGGCCACCTGGATCATCACCGACAGCGTCTCGACCACGAAGATGCCGCCCATGATGAACAGCACGATTTCCTGGCGCACGATCACCGCAATGGTGCCAAGCGCGCCGCCCAGGGCCAGCGCGCCGACGTCGCCCATGAACACCTGCGCCGGATAGGCGTTGTACCAGAGGAAAGCCAGACCCGCACCGGCCATCGCACCGCAGAAAATCAGCAATTCACCGGCGCCCGGAATGTGCGGGATGAACAGATATTTGGCGTAGCTGGCGCTGCCGGTCAGGTACGCGAAAATGCCCAGCGCGCCGCCGACCAGAACCGTCGGCATGATCGCCAGGCCATCGAGGCCGTCGGTCAGGTTGACCGCGTTGCTGGTGCCGACGATGACGAAATAGGTCAGCGCAATGAAGCCCCATACACCCAGCGGATAACTGACGGTCTTGAAGAACGGCACGATCAGATCGGCCTTGGGCGGCAGGTCGAGGTTGAAGCCGGATTGCACCCAGGCGAAGAACAGATCCAGCACCTTCATGTTGCTGACCTCAGACACCGAGAACGCCAGGTAGAAGGCCGCCACCAGACCGATCAGCGATTGCCAGAAATATTTTTCACGCGAACGCATGCCGTTCGGATCCTTGTAGACCACCTTGCGGTAATCATCGACCCAGCCGACGGTGCCGAAGCCCAACGTCACGATCAGCACGATCCAGACGAAACGGTTGCTGAGATCCGCCCACAGCAGCGTCGAAATGCCGATGCCGATCAGGATCAGCACGCCGCCCATGGTGGGGGTGCCGGATTTGATCAGGTGCGTTTGCGGACCGTCGGTGCGCACGGCCTGGCCGACCTTGAGCAAGGTCAGCATGCGGATAACCGCCGGACCGGCGACGAGGCCGATCAACAGCGCCGTCAGCGTCGCAAACACGGCGCGGAAGGTGATGAAGTTGAAGACGCGCAGGAAACTGAAATCCTGCTGAAAATTCTGAGCCAGCCAAAGCAGCATGTTAATGAGTCTCCTGGTGAAGTGGCGCGCCGGCCTGCGGCTGCGCCCCGACCAATTGCTGCACAACGCGTTCCATCTTCATGAAACGCGAACCTTTTACCAACACCGTTGCGGCAGCGACGGCAACCTCCTGGGTTGCGGCGCCGATGGCGTCGACGGTGTCGAAATGGCGCGCCGGGAAAGCTGCTCCCGGCGCGCTGTTGTATGCCTCGATGGCGTCGCGCATGGCGTCGCCCAAACCGAAGAAATGCTCGATGCCGCGTTCGCGCGCATAGGCGCCGATTTCGCGGTGGAATTTGGGACCTTCGTTGCCGACTTCACCCATGTCGCCCAGCGCCAGCACGCGCGGCGCGGCAGTCTGCGCCAGTACGTCGATGGCGGCGCGCACCGAATCCGGATTGGCGTTGTAGGTGTCGTCGATCACCAGCGCGCCGCTGGCGGCGGTCTTGCGTTGCAGGCGACCGCTGACCGGCGCGAAGGCTTCCAGTCCGCGCACGATGGCGGCGGCGGAAATTCCCGCGCCCAGCGCGCACGCAGTTGCAGCCAACGCGTTGCGCACGTTGTGCTCGCCGACAGCGGCGAGCTTGATGCCGAATTGTTGCGAGCGACCACTGATCTTGGCGTTGACGGCGATGGCGCTGCCGAATTCTCGTATCTGATAGGTGGCGCTGACATCGGCGTCCGGATTGAGGCCGAAGCTGATGATCGGACGTGTGCCGGCGATCTCGCGCCAGACCCAGGCGTAGTCGTCTTCGGCCGGGAACACCGCGACGCCGTCGGCCGGCAAGGCGGCGAACACCGCACCGTTTTCGCGGGCGACGGCTTCGACGGTCGCCATGAATTCCTGATGTTCGCGCTGGGCGTTGTTGACCAGCGCCAGCGTCGGCCGCGCAATTTCGGCCAGCACGGCGATCTCGCCGGGATGGTTCATGCCGAGCTCGACCACGGCCGCCTGGTGTTGCGGCTGCAGACGAAACAGCGTCAGCGGCACGCCGATCTCATTGTTGAAATTGCCGCGCGTGGCCATGCTGTGCTCTTCGCCGAAATCGGCGGCAAGGATCGCAGCGATCATTTCCTTCACCGTGGTCTTGCCGTTGCTGCCGGTCACGGCGATCAGCGGCAACTTGAATTGCTGGCGCCAATGGCGTGCAATCTTCCCCAGTGCGACGCGCGTATCTGGCACGACGATGGCAGGAATTTTCAGACCGGCCGGAACACGCTCGACCACGACCGCCGCAGCGCCTTGCGCTGCCACTGCGTCAAGGAAATCATGTGCGTCGAAACGCTCGCCGCGCAGGGCAATGAACAGGTTGCCGGGCACGACCACGCGGCTGTCGGTGGTGGCGCCGTCGATGCTCACGTCAGCCAATGCGCCGGCGTCGTTGTGCACGGTCGCGCCGTCCAGCCACTGCTTCAATTGTTCAAGCGTAGTCTTCATCACGCGCCTCCCATCATCGTGGCGCGCGCAGCCAAAGCCAGCGCAACGTGGTCGGCGTCGAGGAACGGATATTTCTTGCCGGCGATTTCCTGGAAGGTCTCGTGGCCCTTGCCGGCCAGCAGCACGACGTCCTGCTTGACGGCATGGCGCACGGCCCACAGGATCGCGCCGGCGCGGTCGGCCAGCACGTGCGGCGTCAGTCGCGTCATGCCGCTCTTGATATGCGAAATGATGACGGCGGGATCTTCGCTGCGCGGATTGTCGCTGGTCAGGATCACGTGATCGGCCAACTCGGAGACCGCGCCCATCTGCGGACGCTTGCCCGGATCGCGATCGCCGCCGCAGCCGAACACGCACCACAATTCGCCGCCGCGCTGATTGGCGACCTGGCGCAGGGCGAGCAGGGTCTTTTCAAGCGCATCGGGCGTATGGGCGTAGTCGATCACGATCAGGGGTACTTCCTGGCCGCCGAACTGTTGCATGCGTCCGGGCACGGCGGTCAGCGTGGCGATCACCGCCAGCGCGGCATCCCAGCCGGTGCCCTTGGCCAACATTACGCCGAGGATGCCGAGCACGTTGCTGACATTGAATTGCCCCACCAGTTGCGTCTTGACCTGGCCGGTGCCGAACGGCGACTCGATGTGGAAACTGGTGCCGGCATTGGTGCTGCGGATCGCCGAAGCGCGCAGCACGGGCACGGCTTCCAGCGCCTCATCGACGGTCGCGTTGCCCAGCGAATAGCCGATGATCGGGATGTTCTTGGCCTGCACATAAGGAATCAGGCGCTGCCCCATCTGGTCGTCCAGATTGATGACGGCGTGCTGCAAACCGGGCGAGTCGAATAGCTGAATCTTGGCCGCTTCGTAGGCGATCATGTCGCCGTGGTAATCCAGATGATCGCGCGTGAAATTGGTGAACAGCGCGACGTCGACATGCAGGCCATTCATGCGGCCCTGGTCGAGACCGATCGACGAGGCTTCGATCGCCAGCACCGACGCGCGCGCCGTGCGCAGGTCGGACAGCTTGCGCTGCAACAGCACCGCGTCCGGCGTGGTGTAGCCGGTGACGTCGAAGGCGTGCGGCTTGCCATCCTGGAACATGCCTACGCCGAGCGTGCCCACCACCGCAGCCGGTGCGGTCGAGCCTTGCAGGCGCGACAGCGCCATGCCGAGCCAGTACGAGCACGAGGTCTTGCCGTTGGTGCCGGTGACGGCGACGGTGAACATGTCCTTATCCGGCTGCTTGTAGTATGCATTCGCTGCAAAACCGGCCAGGTGCTTGAGGCCGCGCACACCCAGATGTGCAACATCGTCCGGTTTCTCTTCCCAGTCGTAGCCGGCTTCCTCGTACACCACCGCAGCGGCGCCGCGCTCAACGGCATCCGCAATGTAACGGCGACCGTCGGCACTGTCGCCGGGATAGGCGAAGAAGATGTCGCCGGCCTGCACGCGACGCGAATCCGCGGTCAGGTTGGCGCCGGCAACGGCGACACCCTCCAGCCAGGTCACGATTTTTTGCGCGGAAAGCATGGTCGCAGGCATTACATGCTCTCCTCTAAGGCGTCTTTTGGAATGATGATGTTGGTCACGCTGGAATCCGGTGCGACATTGAGCGCACGCAAGGCGTTGGCCGTCACGCTGGCGAAGACGGGACCGGCGACGGTGCCGCCGTAGTGGTTGCCGGCGCTGGGCTCATCCAGCATCACGGCGATGATCAGGCGCGGATCGGACATCGGCGCGATGCCGACAAAGGACGACACATATTTTTTCACGTACTTGCCGCCCTCGATCTTGTACGCGGTGCCGGTCTTGCCGCCGACGCGATAACCGGGCACTTGGGCCTGCGGCGCGGTACCGCCCGGCGCCACCACGGTTTCCAGCATGCGGCGCATTTGCAGCGCGGTGTTTTCCGAAATCACGCGCTGGCCGATCGGCGAATCGTTGACCTTGGTGAACGACAGAGGGATCAGATCGCCGTTGCGGGCAAAGATCGTATAGGCATGCGCCAGCTGGATCAGCGAGACCGAGATGCCGTGACCGTAGCTCATGGTGGCCTGTTCGATCGGACGCCATGCTTTATAAGGACGCACACGACCGGCGACCGCGCCCGGGAAACCGAACTTCGGTTGCTGGCCGAGGCCGACGTTGGTGAACATTTCCCACATTTCCTGCGCCGGCATTTCCAGCGCGATCTTGGCGGTGCCGATATTGGACGACTTCTCGATGATCTGCGCGACCGTCAGCGGTCCGTGCGCGTGCGAGTCGCCGATGGTGGCGGTGCCGATGGTCATCTTGCCCGGCGAAGTCTGGAACACCGTCGACGGCGTGACCCGATGGGTATCCAGCGCCAGCGCCACGGTGAAGGGCTTCAGCGTCGAACCCGGCTCGAAGGTATCGGTCAGCACGCGATTGCGCAACTGCGCGCCGGTCAGCACCGAGCGGTCATTGGGGTTGTAGGTCGGCAGGTTCGCCAGCGCCAGCACTTCGCCGGTGCGCGCGTCGACCACGATGATGCCACCGGCCTTGGCCTTGTTTTTTTCGACCGCTTCTTTCAGTTGCGTGAAGGCGATGTACTGGATCTTGCTGTCGATAGACAGCGTCAGGTCCTTGCCGTCGTGCGGCTCGCGCACGGCTTCGATGTCTTCGACGATGCGGCCCAGGCGATCCTTGATGACGCGACGGCTGCCGGTCACGCCGGCCAGGGTTTTCTGCGATCCGAGCTCCATGCCGTCCTGCCCGGTGTCTTCGACGTTGGTGAAGCCGACCACGTGGGCCATGACTTCACCTTCGGGATAGAAGCGCTTGTATTCCTTGCGCGTCTCGATGCCGGCAATGCCGAGCTTGACGATCTTGTCGGCGGTGTCCTGTTCGACCTGGCGCTTCAGATAAACGAAGTTGCGGTCGGAGTCGAGCTTCTTGCGCAGTTCGGCATCACTCATGCCGAGCAGTTTGGCCAACTCGCGCAGCTTGTCCTTGGGAGCTTCCTGGACGTCGTCGGGAATCGCCCAGATCGCTTTGACCGGCACCGACGAGGCCAGCACCTGGCCGTTGCGGTCGGTGATCTTGCCGCGCGTGGCCGGCAATTCAAGCGTACGCGCGTAGCGCGAGGCTCCCTGTTTCTGCAGGAAATCGGTGGACATGCCCTGCAGCCACAAGGCGCGGCCGGCCAGCGTCAGGAAAGCCATGAACAACACAAACAGCACCACGCGCGAACGCCAGGCCGGCATCTTGACCTGCAAGACCGGGCTGGCAGAAAAGGCAACGCCGCGCGAGGCGGCGACGCGCCCTCCGGCGACGTTGGTGCGGGGCGGCATGCGGGTCATTTGACCCTCACCGTCAGGTACTGCGTTCGTTCGGGTGTGAGCGAGACCATATTGAGGTCGCGCCGCGCCAGCGCTTCGATGCGGGAATTCTTGCCCAGCGTGGATTGGTCCAGCTGCAATTGCGCCCAGTCGATGTCGAGCTGGCGCGCAGCGGATTGCGCGCGTTCCAGCTCAATGAACAGGCGGCGCGCCTGGTATTGGGCGTTGACCAGCGACAGTGCGCACAGCACCAGCACCACGGTGACGGCAAAGCTCAGGCGGCCGGTCATGATCCCGCCTCGGCAGTACGCTCGAGCGAGCGCATCACGGCAGAACGCGCGCGCGGATTGGCGGCGACTTCGGCGTCGCTCGGTTTGACGCGCGGATGGAGCTTGCCCAGGGGTTGCGGCAAGTCGACCGCACGAATCGGCAGGCGGCGGTCAGGCTGCGGCACATGGGCTTTGGATGCCATGAACTGCTTGACGATGCGATCTTCCAACGAGTGAAAGCTGATCACAACCAATCTCCCATACTGCGCCATCTGCCGAAATGCTTTTTCCAGTCCTATCTCGAGTTCTTCAAGCTCTTGATTGACGAAAATCCGTACAGCCTGAAAGGTACGAGTGGCCGGGTCTTTGCCTTTCTCGCGGGTTTTGACGGCTTGTGCCACGAGCGCGGCAAGCTGTCGTGTGGTTGAAATTGGCTCGACTGCCCGGCGAGCAACAATCGTCTTTGCAATCTGAAGAGCAAACCGTTCTTCCCCATATTCTCGTATCACCTTTGCTATCGTCTGTTCGTCCGCCGTTGCCAGCCACTCCGCTGCCGACACGCCGCGCGTGGTATCCATGCGCATGTCCAGCGGGCCATCGAACCGAAAACTGAAACCCCGCGCCGCGTCGTCCACCTGCGGCGAAGAAATACCCAAATCCATCAGCACGCCGTCGACTTGCGTCACGCCGTGCTGCGCCAACGCTTCGTCGAGCGTGGCAAAACTGTCATGCACGATCGCGAAACGCGGATCGGCAATGGTCTGCGCGGTGGCGATCGCCATCGGATCCTTGTCGAACGCAATAAGGCGTCCGCGTGCGCTCAGGCGCTCAAGGATCTTGCGGCTGTGGCCGCCGCGGCCGAACGTACCGTCCAGATAAACACCGTCGGCGCGCGCACCTTCGATCGCCAGGGCATCTACCGCTTCATCCAACAACACCGTGCGGTGCTGCAAATCGGGCACCGATTGCAAAGTCATCGCGTCGCCGTCAGAAGGAAAAGTTGCTCAACACGTCCGGCATGCCCGCTGCAACAGCTTCCGATTCGTTCTCGGCCAGCTTGGCGGCATCCCAGATTTCAAAATGGCTGCCCATGCCCAGCAACATGACGTCGCGTTCGAGGCCCACTGCCGCGCGCAATTCCGGCGCAATCAGGATACGGCCGGCCGAATCGAGCTCGACGTCGGAGGCGTTGCCCAGGAAAACCCGTTGCCAGGCGCGCGCCGACATCGGCCATGCGGCGATCTGTTCACGGTGGCTTTCCCAGGTCGGACGCGGGAAAAACAGCAGGCAGCCGTGCGGATGGCGCGTCAGCGTGACGCGCCCTTCACACTGAACCGCCAGGGCGTCACGGTGCTTGGCCGGAATAGACATCCGCCCTTTGGCATCGAGATTGATTGCTGACGCGCCCTGAAACACTGTGTTTGACCCTTTTTGCTGTCGCTGTTGGCATGCTTGAAACCAGCGTTCCGGTGCAAGGAATCGAAAAATCCCCCACAAAAAAACACTTTTTCACACTGCCGCCCACTTTAGAGGATGCACTAATACAGGTCAAGCGATATTCAGAGGGGAAAACGGGGATTTGTTTAATAAAGTCAAAGACTTAGCGCACTTACTTAAAATGCATCTAAAAGCGCTTTTTCGTCCAGAATGAAGGACTTAGGAAATTAATTGAATGTTCCACTTGAGATATACACATGTGTTTATCTCGAATTCCGCGTGGGTTCTGGTGAGGAGGCCGGTCTGTAAATAACCGAGCGGCTGAGAAGGGATTTTGCAGGCGATCAAAAAACATCAAAGCTGGCGAAAGCGGAAAACCACCGAAACATTGTCGGAGAATTTTTTCCGGCTGCCGCAGTATGCCTTAAAAAACTGGCGACAAAAAAACCTGGCGACGAAAAACCGAAATACAAACGCGAAAAAACATCCACCGCGCATCGCGTTTCTTTCAATCCGATGAAATTCGCGCGAAATAGATCATGACAATTCAATTAAACATCAGATGGGGCTTGCGGAGTAGGCGCATTCCAATGCTAAAATCTCGGCACCTTAACAGTGAAAGGAATTTTAAAGTGAACAAATCCGAATTGGTCGATGCAATCGCTGCTGATACTGAAATCTCGAAGGCTGCTGCACAACGTGCCCTGGACTCCGTCGTTGAAAACATCATCAAGGCAGTTACCAAGGGCGACACAGTGCAACTGGTCGGTTTCGGTTCTTTCTCCACAGGCAAGCGCGCTGCTCGTACCGGCCGTAACCCACAAACTGGTGAAGAGATCAAGATCGCTGCTGCAACTACAGTGAAGTTCTCCGCTGGTAAGTCGTTCAAAGAAGCAGTGAACAAGAAGAAGAAATAATTGTTCGATTTGAATGCTGTGAACCTGGAGTTCACGGCATTCAAATACATTGTTTTTCGCCGCGATCCAGAATGTCGGATCGCCGGTTTTTCCCCTCCCTGCAGCCCCCCCCCCTCACAAACGACGCAATCACGCTCAGCCAGCCAAAACGGCCGCTGCCTGCGCTTACGCCTGCGCGAACGAGATATCGACCTTGCCGATGTTCTGCAGCAGGGCATTGACGCTGCTGCCCTTGTCGGCGAACAGCAAACCCGTGCACGACCCCGTGGTCACGAACTGGCCCGCCTTGAGCCCGCCGCAACGCTCACACAGGTGATTGGCCAGCCAGGTCACCAGCGGCCAGATATCGACCACCGGATTGCCTCCCACGGTCTTGGCGACCTCCAGGCCATTGAAATACAGCTCGGCATGCTGGATGCTCTGGTCGATCTGGCCGAGGTCGCTGCGGCCCGGACCGTAGATGAACGCACAATTGCTGAGCGCGTCGGCCAGCCCCGCCAGCGGATTGGCGGCCGGATATTCGGTATAGCGCGACGACACCAGCTCGATCGCAGGATGCACCGTTGCCACCGCCGCCACGACTTCTTCCTCGCTGTACGGTGTGCTGCGCGGCGGCAGGTCGTCCTTCATGCGTAGCGCAATCTCGACTTCGATGCCGCGTGCGCCGGCGGTCAGCAGGTCAAAGAAATGATAAGGCGCGGTGAAGATGAACTGCGCCGGCATCGGTGCGCAGCTCGGCTGCGCGCCCGGAGCCTTGGCGCCGACCTTCCAACCGCCGACCTCGCCCAGTGCTTCGGACACCTGGTCTTGGATGGCGTAGGCTTCGGCGGCGTCGACCGGAACGTACTCGTCGGGCAGGCGCGCCAGCGCCACTTCATGATTGCGGGCAGCCAGCAACAATGCGGCCGCGGCCTTGATTTTCTGCGAGTCTTTTTGCTTGTCCATAACGTACTTGATGATGAAAGCGCGTCCGCAGGCGGACGCCGCTGGTTGAAAATCCTTGAAAATTTTTCAGGCGTGCGCCTTCGTCAAGCCGTCAGGAAAACCCGAAGCGGCGCGGCAGCCACAAGCTCAGATCCGGCCAGACGATGATCACCACCAGCGTGACCAGCAGGATCGCCAGATACTTCAGATAGGGTTTTACCACGTCCTGCAGGCGCACCTGCGCAATCGCGCAGGTCGCATACATGCCCAGCCCGAACGGCGGCGAGAACAGGCCGATGCCCATTGAGATCACCAGAATGATGGCGAAGTGCAGCGGATTGTAGCCAAGCTGCACCGCAATCGGCGTCAGCAGCGGCCCGAAGATGATCAACGCCGGCGCGCCCTCCAGCACAGCGCCGAACAAGATCAGCGCCAGCACCGAAATCAGGATGAACATCCAGCTGCCGTAGTCGTGCGCCAGCGTCACCATCAGCTCGGCCAGCGCATGCGGGATCTGCTCCACCGTCAGCGCATACGCCACACTGCTGGCGGCGGCCACGATGAACAGCACCATGCCCGACATCGACGCCGCATCGACGAACAGCTTGACCAGCACCTTGCGGTTGAGTTCGCGGAACGCCAGCCAGCCGACCACGATGGCATAGATCACGGCGAACGACGAAATCTCGGTCGAGGTCGCCACCCCGGAAGCGACGCCCTTGCCGATCATCACGATCATGATCAGCCCGACCAGCGCGCCGCCGATCAGCTTGCCCAGCGGGCGCGGCTTGATGAACACCACGCTGACGTCGACCTTGCGGCCGGTGTAATACGCCATGATGCACAGCGCGATCGCCATCGCCAGCGCCGGCAAGATCCCGGCCAGGAACAAGCCGCCGATCGACAGGTTGGCGACGAAACCGAGGATGATCATGTTGATGCAGGGCGGGATGGTTTCCGCCATGATGGCCGAGGCCGCCAGCAAACCTGCGGCTTCATTGGGATTCTGCTTGGTCTGGCGCACCGCCGGCATCAGGATGCCGCCCACCGCCGCGACATCGGCCAGCTTGGAGCCGGACACGCCCGAAAAGAACGCCATCGCCGTCACCATGATCAGGTTCAGGCCGCCGCGCAGGCGACCGAACATGCGCAGCAGCAGCTCGATCAGACGCGACGACATGCCGTTGCATTCCATGACCATGCCGGCCAGGATGAAGAACGGTACCGCCAACATGACGAAGTGATCGGAGCCGGCCGCGACCTGCTGGGCGAACACCATTACCGACAAGGTCGGCTCCAGCAGAAAGAACATCAGCGCACCGAAGGTCAGCGCAAACGCAATCGGCACCCCCGCCACCAGGCAGAACAGGAAGCCGAACAGCAACACGTGCATCGGCCGCAGCGCATGATCGGGCCAAATCATCTGCAGCGCCAGCACGCCGCCGACCACCACCGCACCAATCAGACCCGAGACCAGCGCGTGGCGGCCAAACTTCTTGAGCGCATGCGTCAGGGCGAACACCGACAGCAACAGGCTGCCGATCAGCACCGGCAAGACGAAGATCGTCTGCGGCAGACCCGACGGCGTAGTCTGGTCGTTGCTGATTTCGAGCAGCAGCCAGGTGGTGTAGGCCAGCGACAGCGAGACGAAGGCGATCACCCAGTCGCACAGCCGCAGCACGTACGGCAGCCATGGCTTCGGAAAAACGCCGCGCAGGCTGTCGATGCCGACATGACGGCTGCGACCGAGCACGCTGGCGGCGCCGAAAAACACCAGCGTGATCATCAGTGCGCGCGCCACTTCTTCCGACCATTCCAGCGGATCATGCAAGGCATAGCGCCAGATCACCGAAAAGAACACCACCAGCACGTCGACCGCCAGCACCGCCGCCGAGGCCAGCTCCAGCGTGCGTTGCAGGCACGGGTAATCCACCGCGTCGTGGGGCGACGCGTGCAGCGAATGGATCGCACTCCCGGCTTCTGCAGCTTCCAGCGACGCAGTCATCGTTTTCATCATGGGTTCCTTTGGCTTGGCTCAGTCGTGCGCTGCATCAGCCGCGCGCAGCGACGATCTCGTCGACCACCGGCTTGACCGCCGGATATTGCGCGGTGAACTCGCCCCACAGCGGCGCGACGTCCTTGCGCAGCGCTTCGCGATCCACCGTCGAGACGGTCAGGCCGAGTCCCTTGAGTTTTTCGAAGGCGTCGCGCTCCATGTCGGCGGCGCGCTGGCGCTGATAGCTGGTCGCCTCGGTGGCTGCGTCGAGGAAAGCCTTTTGCAGGTCGGCCGGAATCCTGGCGAACGAGCGCTTGCTGATCACCGGCGTCTGCGGGTTATAGATGTGCTGGGTAAGCGCACAGTATTTGGCGACTTCGAAGAACTTACCCGCCAGCGCGGTCGGCGCGTCATGTTCAAAGCCGTCCACCACGCCGGTTTGCAGCGAGGTGTAGATTTCGCCGAACGGAATCGGCGTCGGCACCGCGCCCATGTAGCGCAAGGTGCCGATGAAGTTCTTCACCGGCAGCACGCGCAGCTTGATGCCCTTCAACTCGGCCACGCTGCGCACCGGATTCTTGGTGAACACGTTGCGCGCGCCAAGCGAGTAGGCCCAGCCCAGCACCTGCACGCCGACGCGGTCGTACATCAGCTTGCTCAGGATGGCGCCGGCCTTGCCGTCCAGCGCGCGGCCGGAATGGTCGAGGTTGGCGAACAGATACCCCATGTCGAGCACGCCGATTTCCGGCACCGTGGTGGACCAGATCGACGAACCGGAAATCATCATGTCGACGCTGCCGATGCGCACCTGATTGACGACGTCGGACTCCTTGCCGAGCTGGTCGCTGGGGAAGTAATTGACGACGATCTTGTTGCCGACGGCGGTCTTCAGATTCTGTGCAAAGCGGCTGTACCAGACGTAGTGGGCCGAGTTGGCGTCAAGCGGCAAGGTCGACGACATGCGCAGCGTGACCAGCGGTTTCTCTTGCGCGAAGGCGAGATTGCCGGACATGCCGGCTGCTGCTGCGCCGCCGATGACGAGGCCGGTCTTGAGGAATTGTCGTTTGGATGCGTTGGTCGTATTCATCATGTCTCCTGTAGTTTTATATGGATCTACTTTTGGTCGTATCTGATGCGTCTGATGCCTGTCCTGTGCTGCCCGCTGCGTTGTCTGGTGGCCCTATCCTTTCGCAAACGGTGTGTCGCGCATGCCGGCGACGCCCGGATTCAATGTCCAGATACGTCCCGCGCCTTCGTCGCCTTGCGGTGCGCCAAGGCTGATGGTGGTGACGATCATGGTCTTCATGTCATCGCCGCCGAAGGCGCACATGGATGGTTTTTTGGCGGGCAATTCAATCGTGAGATCCAGCTTGCCGTCCGGCGTGAAGCGCAGCAGACAGCCGGCGTCGTTGGCGCAGATCCAGTAGCAGCCGTCGACATCCATGGCTGCGCCGTCCGGACGGCCGCGATGTTGATTGAGGTCGGCGAAAATGCGGCGATGCGAGGGCGTGCCGCTGTCGGTGTCGTAGTCGAACGCCCAGACCAGACGACTGCTCGGATGCGAATCAGACAAGTACATGGTCTTGCCGTCGGGAGACCAGGCCAGGCCGTTCTGTACGATCAGGCCGTCCACCACCGGCGCCGACAAACCCGCGCCGTCATAGCGATACAGCTTGCCGTCGGCGCGCGCCAGCGACATGTCGAGACACATCACGCCGCTCCAGAAACGCCCTTGGCGATCGCAGCGGCCATCGTTGAAGCGCTGGTCGGCCTGCAGTCCGGCAGGCCGAGCGAGGCGGCTCAGCTGTACATTGCCGTCCTCCTGCAACTGCACGGTGAACATCCCGGTATGCATGCCGGCGATCAATCCGCCGTCGTCATCGGGCGCGATGCACGCGACCATTTCTGGCAGTTGCCATTGTTGATAAGCACTGTCGACTGTTTGCCGGCAAATCAGCTTGCGCGGAATGTCGACCCAGTACCAGGCCGATTGCACCGCATGCCAAAACGGGCTTTCGGCGACGTCGTAACGCTGGTCGTTGAGCGGGAGAACTTGCATGATGGGTATTTTCTATTCGTTCTGTTCGTATTGCGGACCGGCCAGGATGAACGGCCCGCCCTGGTAATTACCGGCGTCGTCGGCTGCCGGCCAGGCGCCGCTGAAGGGGAATCGTTCGGCGAATGCATCGGCGCTGTCCTGCGCCACAAAGCCCAGATGGCCGGCCTTGCTGTTGTCCCACCAGTCAATGCGATTGTCGGAAACGCCATAGACGATGGTGTGGCCGACGCGCGGCGTGAACAGCGCGCAACGCACCAGTTCGACGAAGTCGTCGTAGCTCAGGAAAGTCGCCAGCATGCGCGCGTTGCGCGGCTCCGGAAAACAGGACCCGATGCGCAGGCACACCGTCTCCACGCCGAAGCGGTCAAAGTAATAACGCGACAGCGATTCGCCGAAACACTTGGTCAGTCCGTACAAGCCATCTGGCCGCAACGGACTGTCGGCGTCGATGCGTTCGGTGGTCGGGTAGTAACCGACCGCGTGACTGGAGCTGGCGTAGATCACGCGACGGATGCCGCGTTTGTGCACGCCTTCGTAGAGGTTGTAGGTGCCCTGGATATTGGCGTGCATCAGCTGCTCGAATGGCGCTTCCAGCGAACGCCCGCCGAAATGCAGCACGGCGTCGACGCCCTCCAGCATGTTGTACACCGCTGCCTTGTCAGCCAGGTCGCAGACGGCGATTTCTTCACCGGGAGCCGCTGCGCCAAGGTCACCGATATCGGACAGGCGCACCACGTCGGTCCACGGCTTCAGCCGCGCGCGCAGCACCTGGCCGAGATTGCCGGCGGCGCCGGTCAGCAGCAGGCGCTTAAAGGGACTTACCTGATCTTGCAAATCGCTCATGGTCATGAATCGTCGCTGGTTGAATTGCCGATACTAAGCAGACGACGCGACGCCACGCGGATTGAACCCGCACGGGACGGCACCGACTCAGCAAAGAAGGAACAACAACTTCAGCGCGCCGTCATCGCAGCGCACGGAACATCAGGTACTGGACAACGCAAGCAAGATAAAAGCATTCATGGAGTGTCTCCGGCATATCGTTATTTTTAATTGACAGTCATCGTACAACATGAAAATTTTGAACGCAAGGAGATTTGCGACGCTATTTTTTCATCTTCCCACTCACTTTCCCAAGGACGTCGAATGCCTTGAAAGCCTTGCTGCAACTGAGATATGAAAAAGAATGACTTGCCTTTATGTCATCAGACGACTGATAACAATTTTCTATCTAAACGTGCTCCGGACATCCATCCGAAGTGCACAGTTCAGCGCCGCCAAACAAAGCACAGTTGTCCGCGGCCGCAAGCGCGGCGAATCGGCTTGCGTCCCTGTCGAGGTCGCACTAGACTTTGTTTACCGATCGGTACAAATCATTCATCGCAGTCCAACCTTACGTTCAGACAGGTGCCTCATGACGACATCCCGCCCTCCGCTTCCACCGTTCACCCGTGAAACCGCAATCCAGAAAGTCCGCGCCGCCGAAGACGGTTGGAACACCCGCAACGCCGAAAAAGTCTCGCTGGCCTATACCGAAGACAGCCGCTGGCGCAATCGCGCCGACTTCGTGCAAGGCCGCGCCGCCATCGTCGCCTTCCTCAGCAAGAAATGGGTGCGTGAGCAACAGTACCGCCTGATCAAGGAGTTGTGGGCGTTCGAAGGCAACCGCATCGCCGTGCGTTTCGCTTACGAATGGCACGACGATTCGGGCAACTGGTTCCGCTCTTACGGCAATGAAAACTGGGAGTTCGACGAACACGGTCTGATGCGCGCGCGCCATGCCTCGATCAACGACCTGCCGATCAAGGAAAGCGAACGCAAATTCCACTGGGATCAATCGGCGCCGCGCCCGGCCGATCATCCCAGCCTGAGCGATCTCGGCCTGTAATGGCTGCAGGCACGCAACGCGATGAACTGATTCCGGTGCTGGCGGAGATTTTCCGCGCCTATGGTTATGAAGGCGCCAGCCTGGCGCGCATCACCGAAGGCACCGGTCTCGGCAAGGGCAGCCTGTACAACCTGTTCCCCGGCGGCAAGGATGAGATGGCCAACGCGGTGCTGAGCCACGTCGACAACTGGTTCCAGCGCGAGGTATTCGTGCCTTTGCGCGAAAGCGCCGACGCCATGGCCGGCATCGATCGCATGTTCGACGAAGTGAAGCGGTATTTCCTGTCGGGCCGCAAGGTGTGCCTGGTCGGCGTCTTCGCGCTGGTCAATGTGCGCGATCGTTTTGCCGACAAGGTGAAGAGCTATTTCGTGGATTGGGCGGCGGCATTACATGCGGCCCTGCAGCGCGGCGGCTACGAGGTCGACGAAGCTGCGGGCCTGACCGAGGAAATCCTGGCCGGCATTCAGGGTGCGTTGGTATTGGCGCGCGCGGTCGACGATCCGGACATTTTCGTACGCACGCTGGATCGCCTGCAGCAGCGGCTGCAGGCGTCTACCGTGTAATCAGAGATTGATCAGACCAGGTCGGCCAGCGGATGCTCGCTCGCCGGCCAGGGATCCGCAAAGAAGCCGTCCACCCATTGCGGCGTGGCGTCGGCCAGGCGCGCCGGATTCCACTTCGGCTTCTGGTCCTTTTCGATGATCAGCGCACGAATGCCTTCGACAAAATCGGGGCGCGTCGCACAATGCAGCGTCACAACGAATTCCAGGCGGAATACTTCGGCCAGCGACATATGGCGTACGCGCTGCTGCAAGGCCAGCGCCAGGGCGGCCGAACCCGGTGCGCCGGCGGTCAGCGTGGCGATGGCTTTTTGCAGCCACGGATTGTCGGTCTTGTGAGCCAGGATTGCGTCGACGATGTCGGGCACGGTCTGGCCGCTGCACAGCGCATTGATCAGGTCGAAATTTTCGCGCAGCGCCGAGGGCGCAAACGTCACGTCCGCGGCGACGTCGCGCTCGGCTTGTTGCAGTACGCGCCCGAGAACGGCGGCGTCATCGCCGTCGCCCCAATTCTGCAGCAACAGCGCATCGATGACTTTTTGCTTGTCGGCGTGGGCGATGCGGTAGTCGGCCAGTCCGGTGAATTTGGCGTCTTCGGCATTCATCAGCGCGCCGGTCAGCGCCAGGAAAGCGCCCAGCTTGCCTGGCGTGCGGCTCAGGAACCAGCTGCCGCCGACGTCGGGATACAGGCCGATGGTGATTTCCGGCATGGCCAGGCGCGAACGCTCGGTGACTACGCGGTGGCTGCAGCCGGCCATCAGGCCGATGCCGCCGCCCATGACGATGCCATGGCCCCAGCACAGGATCGGCTTGGGATAGGTATGGATTTCGTAGTCGAGACGGTATTCGTGTTCGAAGAAATCAGCAGCGTATTGATTGCCGCGGATATCGTCGCGCGCCGGCGAGGCGTGATGCTCGCGCATGCTGGTGTAGATCTTCTGCAGGTCGCCGCCGGCGCAGAAAGCTTTCTCACCCTGCGCCTGCAACAACACCATCGCAATCTCGGGATCCTTTGCCCACTGGCGCAATTGCGGCGTCAGCAGATGCACCATGTCGAGCGACAGCGCATTCAAGGTTTTTTCGGAAGCCAGCGTGGCGACGCCGATGCGGCGGCCATTCTGCGTGGCCAGTTCTTCAAACAAAACCGGTTGGCTCATGGGGATCCTGATCGTCTCTGAAATCGTTTTGTGCGACCTCGCCGGCCTCATGAGCCGGGAGATCGATATTGTATAAATGAAGCAAGCCGATAGGCCGGATTCTGTTACGACGGTTGCCCGTTATGACAGCCATTCCTCTAGGCCCCGGATTGCTCCGGCGCTCAAGCTCTCTACCCGCACGCTCCGCGAGCAACATCAACGCGTGCCTATTTGAGATTGCTCCGGGTGGAGGTTACCGCGTTTCACCGTAACTTAATACGCTCGTCTCTGTGGCCCTGTTCCTCGCCTTATACCGGCTTGCGCCGGCTTTCAGCGGACGGCCGTTAACCGTCACCCTGCTCTATGGAGTCCGGACCTTCCTCCCGCCATCGCATGACACGATGACCAGCGGCTGTCTGGCTTGCTTCGGGCGTTATTGTACCCCAGGCGTCCGCTTGCCCGGCTGCGGAGGTCCACAATGCCGATTCGGCATACGACAGGAAAACTGAAATTGCGTATAGTTGCCGCTATCCATGATCATCACCGGCGACCGCTCCCGCCCAACAGGAACAAGCAATGCATATCTGCGTACTCGGCGCCGGCGTCATCGGCGTCACCTCAGCGTATCGTCTGCTCGAAGACGGCCACCAGGTCACCTTGCTGGATGCGCGCGCACAAGCCGGTGCCGGCACCAGCTTCGGCAACGGCGCCCAGCTGAGCTATTCTTATGTCGCACCCTTGGCCGATCCGTCGGTGTGGACGCATTGGCCGCATTACCTGTTCAGCGCCGACTCGCCGCTGACGCTGAAGCCGAAACTCGATCCCGCGCAATGGCGCTGGCTGGTCGGATTCCTTGCCGCCAGCAATGCCGCGCGCGTGCAGCGCACCACCATCGAACTGCTGCAACTGGCGTTCTACAGCCGCGACGAGATGACGCACATCCTCCAGGCAGCACCCGTCGAATTCAACCACCGCACCGCCGGAAAACTTGTGATGTACACCGATCCGACAGGACTGGCGTCGGCGCGCAAGCAGATCGCTTTCCAGGCGCAGCACGGCTGCCAACAGGAAGTGATCGACGCCACGCGCTGCCTTGAGATCGAACCGGCGCTGGGCAAGGCGCGCCGCAACTGGGCCGGAGGCGTCTACACGCCGAGTGAAGAAGCCGGCGACTGCGCACAGTTTTGCCAGGCGCTGGTCGAGCGCATGCAGGCCAATCCGAACTTCCGCTTCCGTCCCTCCACCACGGTTACGGGCGTAACGATGCGCGACGGCGCCATTGCGTCGGTGGGTACGGGTTCGAGTGCCATCGATGCCGATACATTCGTGCTGGCGCTGGGCGCCGATAGCGCGGACTTCGCGCGCCGGGCTGGTTTCAGCTTGCCGCTGTACCCGCTGAAGGGTTACAGCATCACCGTGCCGCTCGACGACGCATTGTCGCAAGCCGCCGCGCCGCAGGTGTCGATCACCGACATCTCGCGCAAGATCGTCTATGCACGCCTGGGCAACCGCCTGCGCGTGGCCGGCCGCGTCGAGCTGGTCGGCATGGATACAAGCATTCCGCAACGCGCCGTCGATGAACTGAGCAACGGCGCCGACGAGCTGTTTCCGGGCGCCATTCATGCCGGCAATGCCGCGCGGCTGTCGCCGTGGGCCGGCTTCCGTCCCGCCACTCCCAGCGGCGTGCCGGTCATCGGCGCATCGCCCGTCAAAAATCTTTATCTGAACATCGGCCAAGGCGCGCTCGGCTGGACGTTGGCCTGCGGCAGCGCAGCCTTGCTGGCGGCGCAGATCGGTGGTCGCAAGACGGCGATCGACGATGCGCCGTTCCGCTACACGAGATAATTTCCAACGCCGCTCTCCGGCGATTTATCCGGCGTCCTGCGTGATCGGCGGAATCCGCATACCATATCCGAACCAACCAATAACATATGGAGACCGGAATGCGGCAAAACCCCCTGCGCAGCTTGTTCGCGCAAAAGAAGCTGGCCCTCAACGGCTGGGCGTCCATCGGCAATTCCTTCCTCGCCGAAGTGGTCGCCGATTGCGGCTACGACGCCGTCACCGTCGACTTGCAACACGGCCTGTTCTCGATCGAATCGGCGGTGCCGATGCTGCAGGCGATCTCCACCACCAACGCCGCGCCGCTGGTGCGCTGCTCCGAAAACGGCTTGGGTGAAATCAACAAGCTGCTCGACGCCGGCGCCTATGGCGTCATCTGTCCGCTGATCAATTCAAAGGAAGACGCCGAACGCTTCGTGCGCGCCTGTCATTACTCGCCGCGCGGCGGCCGCAGCTACGGCCCGGCGCGCGGCGTGCTGTACGGCGGCAAGGATTATTTCGAACACGCCAACCGCACCGTGCTCACGCTGGCCATGATCGAAACGCGCCAGGGCCTGGCGGCGGTGGAAGATATCCTCTCGGTGCCGGACCTCGACGGCATCTTCATCGGCCCCAGCGACCTCGCCATCGAACTCGGCCTGACGCCGGATTCGTGGAGCGACGACAAGCTCGACCAGGCTATCAAGCACCTCATTGAAGTCTCGCACGCACGCGGCAAATACGTCGGCATCTTCTGCGGCTCGGTGGAGATGGCGGAACGCATGAAGGCTTACGGTGTCGACATGCTCACCCCGGGCACCGACGTACAACTGTTGCGCGCCGAAACCAGCCGCCGCATCAATATCCTGCGCGGCTGACCTGGCTTTTCCGCTGCCGCCGTCATATCGCGACGGCGGCAGCCGTGATTGGCGCAGGAACAGAAAAACCACGCCCACCCCATCCTGATTCGATACGTTCATCGTAAGACAAAGATCTTGCGATGGAAGTTATTTTGTTTTTCAAACGAAAAACTGATTTTTGAGAATTGTCCTATTTAAGCGTCCTGAACTAACTCGCATAATCGTGACCGCGACATCGATGAACGGCTCGCCCATCTCGGACAGAGCCGTGTCATTCAAGGGAAACGAAGGGGTAACATCATGACGCTATCAAGGAACAGAGTCATTCTCGCCGCTGCCGCCGTGCTGTCGGCGACCGTATTGCTGACCACCTGCCATGACCATGAGCGCGACAGCGCGCTCGCGCAAGCGACCGTGGCTGCGCAGGAAGAATCACACACCGCATGGGAGCGGATCAACGACAGCGACGCAGAGCGCGAAGCCGAGCTCGCCTACCGCGCTTGCGCGCGTGAAGCGGCGCTGCGCCGCATGCCGGTACGGGAATTCCCCGAGACCAGCGAACGCGTGACCTATCTCAATGAACACGGCAAGCGCATCAAACGCTCGGAACACGTCGGCGTCGCCATCGACAACATGCAGGTCGAGAACGGCTGCGCCACTCAGATCGTGCGCAGCGTCAGCATTGACGTGCTGTCTGACCATGAATACGGCGGCCTGACACCGGATGAAACCGGCCGCACCGTGGTCGACGATTCCAGCCGGCGCGCGCTGCCTGCAGGCGAAGCCCGGATACAACTGGCCATTAGTCGCAGCACGCTGCCTCCGACAAGCTGCGTGTTCACGCGCGACGTCGGCGTGCAGAGTCACTTCATGATGCTGAATCTGTGCTGGCACGAAGAAAAGCGCGCCGAGGCAGCGCGCCAGGAAGAGCTTCCGCTGCAGCAAAAAAAGGCTGCACGCCCCGCTACGGCCAGCTGACACCGACCACCGGTTTACTTGACCGCGACGCGTCCGAAGAACGGATAGCTCGGGTCGTTGTAACCCGGTGTCGATGAATGACCCGGCGTCACCAGACCATCGATCAGCGCCTCTTCTTCCGCGCTGATTTTCAACTCCACCGCATCGTAATAGTCTTCCATCTGCGCCAGGGTGCGCGGTCCGGCGATCACGCTGCTGATCGCAGAATTGGCCAGCACCCACGCCGTTGCAAATTGTCCCAGTTTGACGCCGCGCGCAGCGCAATGCTGCTGCAACTGTTCGGCAATGACCAGCGACTCTTCACGGAATTCCGTTTCGAGGATGCGCTTGTCGCCGCGACCGGCGCGCGTGTCTTCGGCCGGCTTCTGGCCCGGCTTGTATTTGCCGGTGAGCACGCCGCGCGCAATCGGGCTATAGGGGACTACGCCCAGACCATAGTTGGCGCAGGCCGGCAGGATTTCCACTTCCGGCATGCGGTTCAACAGGTTGTAATACGGCTGGCATACCAGCGGCAGCGGCACGTTGTTCTTCTCACACAGGCGCGCGATTTCGGCGATGCGCCAGCCACGGAAATTCGATACGCCGAAGCCGCGGATCTTGCCCGCACGGATCAGGTCGCCCAACGCCTGGATCGCTTCTTCCAGATTTTCTTCGTGGTAATCGCGGTGCATGTACAGCACATCGAGGTAATCGGTGTCGAGGCGGCGCAGGATGTTGTCGGTCTCGGTCACGATCCAGTGGCGCGAATAGTGCGACTGGTTCGGCGCGCCGCTCATGGCGTTGCCCAGCTTGCTCGCCAGCACCCAGTCGCCGCGCTGGCCTTGCAGCAGCTTGCCGACCATCTCCTCCGACTTGCCCTTGCTGTAGACGTCGGCGGTGTCGATGAAGTTGATGCCATGCTCGCGCGCCGAGGCGACGATGCTGCGCGCTTCATCGATCGGCGTCTGGTCGCCGAACATCATGGTGCCCAGGCACAGGGCCGAGACTTTCAGATTGCTTTTGCCGAAGCGTCGATATTGCATGGGAGTCTCCGTTGGGAATAGGGGCGGTCAAGGAAGATGATTCTAGCCGCTTGCCGAGAAACGCGCCGAAGCCTCCCCCCTCTGCTATAGCGCCGGCGCCTCTTCCTCCTGCCAGCGCCGCTTGTCGCGCAGCGGCGGCGCGCCGAACATGCGGCTGTACTCGCGGCTGAATTGCGACGGGCTTTCGTAACCCACCGTCTGCGATGCCGTCGCCACGCTGACGTCGTCGGCCAGCATCAGCCGGCGCGCTTCCTGCAAGCGCAGGTTCTTTTGATACTGCAGCGGACTCATCGCCGTCACCACCTTGAAATGATGATGCAGCGACGACACGCTCATGTGCACGTCGCGCGCGATGTCGTCCACGCGCAGCGGCTGCGCGAAGCTTTCCTTCATCATGCGGATGGCCTTGGCGATGCGGTTCATCTGGCTGTCCTGCAGCACGGTCTGGCGCAGCAAGGCGCCCTGGCCGTTCATCAACAGGCGGTACAGGATTTCGCGTTTGACCATCGGCGCCAGGATCGGGATATCGCGCGGCGTTTCCAGCAAGCGCAGCAGACGCAGCACCGCATCCAGCAGCGTGATGTCAAGGCGGTTGACGAACAGGCCGCGCGAGGCGTCCGAGGAAATGCCCTGGGGCAGATGCTCGTCGCCGATCAGCGAACCGATTTCGCGGGTGTCGAGGTCGATGCGTAAACCCAGGTAAGGCGTTTCCGGACTGCTCATGGTCACCTTGCCCACCATCGGCAAGTCCACCGACGACACCAGATAGTGCATCGGGTCGTAATCATAGATGTCGTCGCCGACGAACAGACGCTTGGCGCCCTGCGCAATCACGGCGAACACCGGCTTTTGCACCGCGTGCTTGGGTCCCTGCGGATTGGTGATGCGATGCAGGAAGAAACCCTCGATGCCGGTTTCCCGCGAGCCTTCGACGCCTTCGGTCAGGCGTGCAATCAAGGAGACCAGTTCGCGCTGTGCCGCGCGCAACCGCTCATCGGCTTCACCGTCCGGGTTCCCGGGCACGGGGTCGCCGACGTCGTAGTCGCGGTCGTCGGGGGTGTCGTTCAGATCCATGGTGGTTCCGGATGAAGAGGGGGAGGAAGCCAGCTTACTCCAGATTGCCGACTTGCCTGAATCTCCATCGCATCCATCTGGAGAAATAGGCAAATAATAAGGAGAATTGGGTATCCGAGCCGTACCTGAAGGCCGAATTTCACGACGCAGGATGCCGAACTACCGCATCAGGCCGGCGGCCTTGCATTTTCATCCCCCATTGAATCACCCGTCAGAAAGCCTTGCTGCAGCTACGATGCAGCGATGCTGTTTTGTCTTGCTCGTGTTTGTGAAAATGTTCCGATTTGCCAACTGCACACTCAATTGGCCTCAACAATGCAATCGACATCGGCGTCGAAAATCACAAAAAATGCCTGATTCACCATCACACTGGAGAATCAGGCAAATATTCGACAGCTTTCAGCAAACCGAAATTGCTGCACTGCGCGCATAATCTCTCCACGCCCAAATACACGATTCCACACGATTCAAACTGTCCGCCGTTCCGTTTCCGGTCCGGCCAAGCAAGACAGCGTTTCACCGGACCGCCGATCACCGGCGCGCACATTCGCGCTACCGCCTCGGCTCTTCATCAACTTTCCAGACACCATCCGATGCTTTTCGCCCTTTCCGGCGGAAGGACGCGTTGCTTTCTTCATCGGAAGCACGCAGTCTCGTCGATGGCCTGGCCTGACAAGGATCATCGGTATGCCAGCAACAATCGCCCACGCAAAAACAGCGACGCGCCTGATACTGACATCAGGCGGGCCGCTGCATAAAAAACCGAATAAACCGGACGGAGCTCTAGAACACGCTTTCGGCGATGTTGTGCTGTTCGATGACGGCACGAATGGTGTTGCTCTCCGGCTTGGGCGTGAAATGGCACTCCTTGGCCTCGTCGGCCATGCCCATCTGGCAGCCCTTTTGCAACGGGCAGGTGGCGAACAGTTCGGCGACCCAGTCGACGAAGGCGCGCACCTTGGGCGACAAGTGGCGGTTGTGCAGATAGACCACCGAAATCGGCATCGGCACCGGCTTCCACTGCGACAGGATCTCGACCAGTCGGCCGTCTTCGAGGAAAGGCTGGATCATGTACAGCGGCGCCTGGACCAGGCCGAAACCTTGCAGCGCACACGCCACGTAGGCATCGCCGTCATTGACCGACAACTTGCCGGCCATCTTCACTTCCCGGGTCGTGCCGTCGACCATGAAGTCCCAGTCGATGGTGCGGCCGGTGCGGCTGGAGAAGTAGTGCACCGACTTGTGATTTTGCAGGTCGTCGATAGTGTGCGGCATGCCGTGGCGCTCAAAGTACGTCGGCGAACCGCAGGTGACCGCCTGGAAAGTGCCGATGCGGCGCGCCACCATGCTCGAATCCTGCAGGTCACCGACGCGGATCACGCAGTCGACAGCCTCCTGCACCATGTCGACCGGACGGTCGCTCATGCCCATGACCAGTTCGATGTCCGGGTACTTGGTATAGAAGTCGCACAGATTGGGCAGCAGCAGCAGGCGGCCGATCGAGGCCGGCACGTCGATGCGCAGACGTCCTTGCGGACCGCGTGTGACGTTGCGGAACGAGGCTTCGGTCTCGTCGACCTCGGCCAGGATACGCACACAGCGCTCGTAATATGCCGCACCGTCGGGCGTGAGGCTGATGCGGCGCGTGGTACGGTTGAGCAGGCGCACCTGCAACAAACTCTCCAGACCCTGCACTATTGTCGTCACCGTGGTGCGCGGCAAATTGAGATTGTCGGCGGCGCGCGTGAAGCTGTTGGCGTCGACCACGGCGCTGAAGACCTGCATTGCTTGAAATCTGTCCATTTGATTCTCCCGGGCAACGATTTTGTCGTCGCATTTGTACAAATCACGTTCCGCGATTGTTTTGCAACAGCGGTAAAAACGCGTTTTTCACTGCCAATTTGCCATCTTTTGCTGCCATTGGCGGGCTTTATCCGGCTTTGGCGTGCATATCCGAAAACATTGGAAAACCGCTTCGGCATTGGCCGCGCGCCGATTTTCCTCGAACTAATTCGAGTATTTTACGCCGATTGTTCGAATTCGGCGAACAGTGTTGTTGGATTTGCCTGCTTTATCCGTCCGCATGCTGTGGCGCACAATCCGCTTCAACTTAGCGAATCCGGCGTTAACCGCCGCCCCCACATCATGGAAGTCGAACAAGCTTCAACCGTCACCAACTTCACCGTCCCCGGTCCGATCGGCGCGATTCCCGTGCGCCTGTATCAACCGCAAGGTCGCGTGAAAACCGGCGACCTGCAGGCGCTGGTGCTGTACTTCCACGGCGGCGGTTTCGTTTCCGGCGGTCTGGACGACGCCGACCTGCAAGCACGCTACATTGCGCAGCACAGCCGCGCGGTGGTGTTGTCGGTGGCGTACGCGCTGGCGCCGGCCAAGCCTTTCCCGGCCGCGCCGGAAGATGCTTACGCCGCCGCCTGCTGGGCCGTCAAGAACGCCGGCATGCTGCACATCGACCCGCAGCAAATCGCGGTCGCGGGTGACGACGCCGGCGGCAACCTGGCGGCCAGCCTGACGATGATCACGCGCGATCGCTGCGCGGCGCCGTTCGCCGCACAGGTGCTGATCAGCCCGATGCTCGACCCCAGCATGACCTTGCTGGGCGACGCCAAGCGTCTGAACTCGGACATGACCGCCGAAGCCTGCGCGCTGCGCTATCGCCAGTACCTGCCGCAGACCATGCAACGCCTGCATCCTTATGCCGCACCGCTGGAAGCCAGCCGCCTGGCCGGATTGCCGCCGGCGTACATCGCCACGGCCGGTTGCGACGTGCTGCACACCGAAGCGGAAAAATACGCCGCCTCGCTGATCCACGCCGGCGTGCATACGCAAGTCGCGCGCTTCGCCGGCATCACGCACGACGCGCTGCGCAGCCATATTCCTTTGCTTAAAGAAATCGTCGAATTCCTGCGTCGCCGCTTCAGTGCGATCGCAGGCCCAACAAACCCTGCTCTCCAATTCCAACCGTCTTAATGAGGTCCATCATGTCCAGCAAAATCACACTGCGCAATCGCTACACTGTCACGGCAGCCGTCTTCGCCGTCATCGCCATCGCCGTCGCCGGCACCCTGTCCGCCATCGGCGTCGACTCCACCGCCAATGCGCAACAAGCGCCGCAAGCGGCCGGCGTCGATGTCGCCGAAGTCGTCAGCAAACAGATCACCGACTGGCAGCAATACTCCGGTCGCCTCGAAGCAGTCGACCGCGTCGAGATCCGTCCGTTGGTGTCCGGCACCCTGACCGCCGTGCACTTCAAGGATGGCGCCATGGTCAAGAAAGGCGACGTCCTGTTTACCATCGACCCGCGCCCTTACGCCGCTGAAGTCGCTCGCGCACAAGCGCAGCTGGCCGGCGCCGAAGCCCGCGCCGCCTACACCGCCTCGGATGTAGCGCGCGGTCAACGCCTGCTGGGCGACAACGCCATCGCCAAGCGCGACTACGAAGAAAAGCAGAACGCTTCCCGTGAAGCCGCCGCCAACGTGCAAGCTGCGCAAGCCGCCCTGCGTTCGGCCAAGCTGAACCTGGAATACACGCAAATCGTCGCCCCGGTCTCCGGCCGCATGTCGCGTGCCGAAGTCACCGTCGGCAACATCGTTTCGGTCGGTTCCAACACGCCGGCGCTGTCGACGCTGGTGTCGATGTCCAAGATCTACGCATCGTTTGACGTGGATGAGCAAAGCTTCCTGAAATACGTCAACCCGGCGCGCGCCAAAGGCACTTCGGTCGCCGTATTCCTCGGCCTGGCCAATGAAGACGCTTACTCGCGCGAAGGCAAGGTCGGTTCGATCGACAACCGCATCGACACTTCCTCCGGCACCATCCGCGTGCGCGCTGTCTTCGACAACGCCGACGGCCAGTTGCTGCCAGGCTTGTATGCCCGCATCCGTCTCGGCGGCGGTGCTCCGCGCGACGCTCTGCTGATCGATGAAAAAGCGCTCGGCACCGATCAGGACAAGCGCTTCGTGCTGGTGCTCGACAAGGACAACCACGCTACCTATCGTGAAGTCCGCGTCGGCGCCAACCAGGAAGGTCTGCGCGTCATCGAAAGCGGCCTGAAGTCGGGTGAACGCATCATCGTCAACGGCCTGCAACGCGTGCGTCCAGGCGACACCGTGGCGCCGAACCTGGTGCCGATGGTGAAGGTTGCCGGTACAACACCTGCGACGCCTGCAGCCAAGTCCGACAAAAAGGCTTAACAAGATCGATCCAAAAGATCCGCATCAAAAAATTGCGTTAAAAATTATCAACGGGGAATTCCCATGAACATTTCAAAATTCTTTATCGACCGCCCGATTTTTGCGGGCGTGCTGTCGATACTGCTGCTGCTGGCCGGGGTGTTGGCCATGTTCCAGCTGCCCATTTCCGAATATCCGGAAGTGGTGCCGCCATCGGTCGTGGTGCGCGCGTCGTATCCGGGCGCCAATCCGAAGGTGATCGCTGAAACCGTGGCTTCGCCATTGGAAGAGCAGATCAACGGTGTGGAAAACATGCTGTACATGCAGTCGCAGGCCAACAGCGACGGCAACCTGACCATCACGGTCAACTTCCGTCTCGGCGTCGATCCCGACAAGGCCCAGCAACTGGTGCAGAACCGTGTTGCGCAAGCCTTGCCGCGTCTGCCTGAAGATGTGCAACGTCTGGGCGTGACGACAATCAAGAGCTCGCCGACGCTGACCATGGTGGTCCACTTGATCTCACCGGACAACCGCTACGACACGACCTATCTGCGCAACTATGCAGTGTTGAACGTGAAAGACCGTCTGGCACGTATCCAGGGCGTCGGTGAAGTCGGCCTGTTCGGCTCGGGCAACTACTCCATGCGCGTCTGGCTGGATCCGAACAAAGTCTCGCAACGCGGCCTGACCGCCAGCGACGTCATCAAGTCGATCCGCGAACAGAACGTGCAGGTCGCCGCCGGTGTGATCGGCGCCTCGCCAAGCTCGCCTGATGTGCCGGTGCAATTGTCCGTCAATGCGCAAGGTCGTCTGAAGAGCGAAGAAGAGTTCCGCGAAATCATCCTGAAGAGCGCACCTGACGGCGCCATCACCAAGCTGGGCGACGTTGCCCGCGTCGAGCTGGCAGCGTCCGAATACGGCCTGCGCTCGCTGCTGGACAACAAGCCTGCGGTGGCGATCCCGATCTTCCAGGCGCCCGGCGCCAATGCGCTGGACGTGTCGACGCAAGTGCGCGCCGCCATGGCGGACCTGGCGAAGGATTTCCCGTCGTCGGTCGAATACAAGATCGTGTATGACCCGACCCAGTTCGTGCGTGCAAGTATCGAAGCGGTGGTGCATACCCTGCTCGAAGCGATCGCGCTGGTCGTGATCGTGGTGATCATCTTCCTGCAAACCTGGCGTGCGTCCATCATTCCGCTGCTGGCCGTGCCGGTGTCGATTGTCGGTACCTTCTCGCTGATGCTGGGCTTCGGTTATTCCATCAATGCGCTGTCGCTGTTCGGCATGGTGCTCGCTATCGGGATTGTGGTCGACGATGCCATTGTGGTGGTGGAGAACGTCGAACGGAACATCGGCGCAGGCCTGACACCGCGTGAGGCGACTTACCGCGCCATGCAGGAAGTGTCCGGCCCGATCATTGCGATCGCGCTGACACTGGTGGCGGTGTTCGTTCCGCTGGCCTTCATGACAGGTTTGACCGGTCAGTTCTACAAACAGTTTGCGATGACGATTGCGATTTCGACCGTGATCTCGGCGTTCAACTCACTGACCCTGTCGCCTGCTCTGGCTGCGATGCTGCTCAAGGGCCACGGCGCCAAGCCGGACTGGCTGACGCGTCAGATGGACCGCTTCCTCGGTGGCTTCTTCGTCCGCTTCAACCGTTTCTTCAACCGCGCTTCCGAGGGTTACAGCAAAGGCGTGACCGGCGTGATCTCGCGCAAAGCTTCGGCGATGGGCGTGTACGCCCTGCTGCTGGCGGCCACCGTGGGCATCGCCTACATCGTCCCCGGCGGCTTCGTGCCGGGCCAGGACAAGCAATACCTGGTGGCCTTCGCGCAATTGCCTAACGGCGCCTCGATCGACCGCAGCGAAGACGTGATGCGCAAGATGAGCGACATCATGCTCAAGGAACCTGGTGTGGACAGCGCGATTGCCTTCCCAGGTCTGTCGATCAACGGCTTCACCAACAGCTCCTCCGCCGGTATTGTGTTCGTCGGCCTGAAACCGTTCGAAGAACGCAAGAGCAAGGAACTGTCGGGCACCGCCATTGCCATGTCGCTGAACAAGAAATTCGGCGGCATCAAGGAAGCCTTCACGGCCGTGTTCCCACCGCCACCGGTGATGGGCCTCGGTACGCTGGGCGGCTTCAAGATGCAGATCGAAGATCACGGCGCCGTCGGCTACGCTGAACTGGATGCAGCAGCACAAGCCTTCATGAAGGCCGCCGCCAAGGAACCTGCACTGGGTCCGATGTTCTCGAGCTATCAGATCAACGTGCCGCAACTGGACGTCGACCTCGACCGCGTGAAAGCCAAGCAACTCGGCATTCCCGTGACCGATGTGTTCAACACCATGCAGATCTACCTGGGTTCGCTGTACGTCAACGACTTCAACCGTTTCGGCCGTGTCTACCAGGTGCGTGCCCAGGCTGATGCTCCGTTCCGCGCCAAGGCCGACGACATCGGCCAGCTCAAGACCCGCAATGCCGCAGGCGACATGGTGCCGTTGTCTTCGGTGGTCAAGGTCAAGCAGACCTTCGGTCCTGAAATGGTGGTGCGTTACAACGGCTTCACCGCTGCCGACATCAACGGCGGCCCGGCTCCCGGCTACTCGTCGGATCAGGCTGAAAAAGCGGCTGAACGCGTTGCCAAGGCAACCCTGCCACGCGGCGTGCGCTTCGAATGGACCGACCTGACCTATCAGAAGATCCTCGCAGGCAATGCCGGCGTGTGGGTGTTCCCGATCAGCGTGCTGCTGGTGTTCCTGGTGCTGGCTGCGTTGTATGAAAGCCTGACCCTGCCGCTGGCCGTGATCCTGATCGTACCGATGAGCATTCTGGCTGCGTTGACCGGTGTCTGGCTGACCAAGGGCGACAACAACATCTTCACCCAGATCGGTCTGATGGTGCTGGTGGGTCTGTCGGCGAAGAACGCGATTCTGATCGTGGAATTCGCCCGCGAACTGGAACTGCAAGGCAGCACCGTGATCCGTGCCGCGATCGATGCCAGCCGCTTGCGTCTGCGTCCGATCCTGATGACCTCGATCGCTTTCATCATGGGCGTGGTGCCACTGGTGACATCGTCGGGCGCCGGTTCGGAAATGCGTCATGCGATGGGTATCGCGGTGTTCTTCGGCATGCTGGGCGTGACGCTGTTCGGTCTGTTCCTGACACCGGTGTTCTATGTGCTGCTGCGTAGCATCGGCGGCAGCAAGAAACTGCACTCCGCCCACAAGCATGAAGCGCCGCTGACTGCAGGTTCGCATGTCGCTCCGGCCGATTCGCACGATGGTCGTTAATCGCGGCCAATGAGCAAAGGAAAATAACATGAACGCACTATCAATCAACAACGTCGGAGGCCTGGGCGGCAAGCTGCTCAAGCCAGTCCGGATCGGATCGGCCCTGCTGGCAGCAATGCTGGTGCTGGCGGGCTGCTCGCTGGCGCCGACCTACGAACGCCCTGCCGTGGACACCTCGGTCGCCTACAAGGAAGCCGCGGACGCCAAGGCAGCATCCGACTGGAAGACCGCGCAACCTGCGGAAGACCTGGCCCGCGGCGAATGGTGGAAGATCTTCAACGATGAAGGCCTCAACGCCCTGGAAGCCCAGGCGCTGGAAGCCAATCAGAACCTGAAGGCCGCCGCCGCCCGCCTGAGCCAGTCGCGCGCACTGCGCCAGGACGCCCGTTCCGGCCTGTTCCCGCAAGTCAACGCCGGCTTCGGCGCGACTCGTCAACGTCCGTCGCCGGCCTCACAAGGTCTGGCGCCGGATGCCAACACCACGCCGAACACCCTCTGGCGTGCACAGTTGGGCGTGTCGTATGAAGCCGATCTGTTCGGTCGTGTCGCCTCGACTGTGGACGCCGCCACCGCTGATGCACAACGCAGCGAAGCGCTGTTCCACTCGGTGCGCCTGGCGCTGCAAGCCGACGTCGCCCAGCAATATTTCCTGCTGCGCGAACTCGATGCCGAGCAAGAGCTGTACAGCGGCACTGTCGATCTGCGCTCGCAATCGCTGAAGCTGGTCCAACGCCGTTTCGATGAAGGCGACATCAGCGAAGTCGACGTCGCCCGCGCCAAGTCCGAACTGGCTTCCGCACAATCGGAATCCTTCGGCATCGCCCGTCAGCGCGCCAATGCAGAACATGCGCTGGCGATCCTGCTGGGCAAGACGCCGGCCGAGTTCGACTTCAAGCCGCAACCGCTGCAACGGTTGTCGATCACGATCCCGGCCGGCCTGCCGTCCGACCTGCTGGAACGTCGTCCCGACATCGCCGCAGCTGAACGCGCCATGGCAGCCGCCAATGCGCGCGTCGGCGTGGCTCGTTCGGCGTGGTTCCCGCGCCTGGACCTGACCGGCGGCCTCGGTTATGAATCGGCCAAGCTGGGCGACCTGTTCAACTGGTCCAGCCGCACCTTCCTGCTGGGTCCGTTGGTAGGCACGGCGCTGACCTTGCCGATCTTCGACGGTGGTCGTCGCGAAGCCGGCGTCAACCGCGCCCGCGCGGCCTATGAAGAAGATGTCGCCAACTATCGCCAGACCGTCCTGACGGCGTTCCAGGAAGTCGAGGACAACCTCGCCAGCCTGCGCATTCTGGGCGACCAGACCCGCGCGCAGGATGATGCGGTCTCCGCTTCCAACCGCGCCGCCCGCTTGTCGCACGTGCAGTATCGCGAAGGCTCGGTCAGCTATTTCAACGTGATCGACGCCGACCGCACCGTGCTGCAACAACAGCGCGCTGCCGTTCAGCTCGACGGTGAACGCGCACGCTCGACCGTGAACCTGATCCGCGCACTCGGCGGCGGCTGGCATGGTCCGTCGGCGCCGACAGATACTCAGGCCAAGAACGAGGCTGCCGGCAGCAAGATGTAAGTATGTAAGGGCGATCCACTGCCAGTGATGCCGTGGATCGCCATGAGGTGTTTCGTCCCCTTGCCGACCGGAGCGGTTGCCCATGCCGAGCTGGTCGGCTTTTTTATTCCCTGCGGCGCTTTTGCATTGTCTTTATGATGGGCAGCGTGAAGCCGCCGTTGTTGTTCTTAGTTGTCATTAAAAATGGTCGGCGTCATCGGCGTCGCCAATTCTTTTCACATTCCAGGAGTCACCATGTCGCTCACCATGCATCAGATTTCCATTCCCGTCTTCATCCGCGCGCTGAACAATCTGTCGACCTTGCTCAACAAGGCCGTCGCCCACGTTGAAGAAAACAAGCTCGATCCGGACACCCTCCTGACCGCGCGCCTGTTCGAAGACATGTACCCGCTGACCGGCCAGATCCAGCGCGCCAGCGACGCCGCCAAGTTCGGCGCCTCACGCCTGTCGGCGATCCAGCCGCCCAGCTTCGCCGATGAAGAAACCACCTTCCCGCAATTGCAGGAACGCATCGCCAAGACCATCGCCTTCCTCGAGACCGTGACGCCGGAACAACTCGACGGCAGCGCCGAACGCGAGATCGTCATCAAGCTGCGCGGCAACGAAACCAAGTTCACCGGCCAGGCTTACCTGCTGACCTTCGCGCTGCCGAACTTCCTGTTCCACATCACCACGGCCTACGACATCCTGCGTCACAAGGGTGTGAAGATCGGCAAGATGGATTACCTCGGTTTCTGATCGACCTGCAAAGCAAGTCTGATCAGTCTGAACGAAGAGCCGGTGCAAGCCGGCTCTTTTACTTTGCAGAAATCAATTTCCCGTCGCCCACAAAGCGGCTGTGGCTGCCGCTTCCGGGGCAGTGCTTAAATTATTGGCAAATGCTTGTCTTTGATTTTTTCACGTGTTACGATCCGCCCCGTTACAAACTTCGGAGTTCCTCCTGTGGATAGTTCTAGTAGTCGATCTTTGATCGGCCGGCCACAGCCAAGGTAATCGCGCATCGTCTTTCGCCGCTACCTTGCCTGTCCGGCGAGTGGCGGCATCCGGCGGTCGGTTCACGACTGCCCGGCCCCCATCCCTTTTTTTGCTTGTTGCGTACTGTCTGCCGCCTCTTTGCGGCGACATCGTTGCGGTCGTCGCGCCATGGCGCAGCGGCCATCTTTTGTCGTGATTTTTTAGGAGGAACGTATGGATCCAGACCCTGAGCCCGTCAGTCTCTTTACTGACGTCAATACCGATTTCACGTTTACTTTATTCCGGTCACGCACCGGAGGCATGCCCGCGCTTCTGAGCTGAAACGCGGCTCCTCCGGCGCGAGCCGGTCAGGAGATACCCATGTTTCAATTCCTCGTTTTCATCCGTCCCTGCGCGCTGCAGGCACAACAATTCTTCGCCGCACGCGGCCCACGCAAACTCAACGCTGTGCTCGCCGCCGTCTTCTGCGCAGCGGCATCGTCGGCTGCGCACGCCGGCCGGCCGATGGCGACCGACGACGCCGCCGTGCTTGACGAAGGGGCGTGCCAGCTGGAAGCGTGGACGGAACACTCGTCCGCCCTCAACACCAGCTGGCTCAATCCATCCTGCAATCCCTTCGGTGGCACCGAGTTCGCACTCGGTGCGGCGCGCCAGCAAGACCGTCGCGACAGTACCTCCAACACTGCGCTGATCAGCTGGCAAGTCAAGCATCTGCTGCGCGCCTACGATGAGCAGCAGACCGGCTTCGCGGTCGCTACCGGCGGGCAGCATGCGCGCGCCAGCGGCGACAACGAGATTTTCCTCAAGGGGATTGCGACCATGCCGTTGCGAGGAGATAGCTTGCTGGCGCATGTCAATGCTGGCGGCATCCGCCAGCGCGATCAGCGCGGCGGCAACTATCGCGGTACGTGGGGCATGGCGCTGGATGCCGAAGTCGCGGCCGGTACGCGCGCGTCGCTGGAGACGTTCGGCGTGACAAGCACCGGCGCCAACTGGCAACTCGGCCTGCGCCGCGAACTGATTCGCGATCGCCTGCAGCTCGACGCCAGCATCGGCAGCCCGTTCGGGCGCTGGCCGCAGGGCCGTATCGTGACGCTGGGTCTGGTGTTCGTGACGCCTTCATTGAAACGCTGACATGGCCACAGGCAAATGGGCCTATGGTGCGTAGGGATATGGCCTTGCGATTTTCAACTAAAATCGACCTCCTTCGATGCCTGCGCCCTCCCCGGCGCAGGTCTTGCATTTTCTGCAAGCAATAGCGAAAGTGCCACCCATACGGCAGCCTCCCCAAGTTCACCCCGGCCTTGCGCCGGTCCTGTGATCCACAACCGGAGAGAACCATGCCATACAGCCTGCCCGCCCTGCCCTACGCCTACGACGCGCTGGAGCCGCACATCGATTCCCAGACCATGGAAATCCATCACACCAAGCACCACCAGACCTACATCAACAACCTCAACGCTGCGGTGGCCGGCAGCGAATGGGAAAAACTCGGCGTCGAAGAACTGGTGGCGCGCGTGAAAGAAGTCCCCGACAACCTCAAGGCCGCCGTGGTCAATCAGGGCGGCGGCCACGCCAATCACTCGCTGTTCTGGCTGGTCATGTCGCCGACCGGCGGCGGCAAACCCGACGGCGCATTGGCCGCCGCGATTGATGCGCAGCTGAGCGGCTTCGACGCCTTCAAGGAAGCCTTCACCAAGGCCGCGATCTCGCGCTTCGGCAGCGGCTGGGCCTGGCTCAGCGTCACGCCGCAAAAGAAGCTGGTGGTGGAAAGCAGCGGCAACCAGGACAGCCCGCTGATGAACGGCAACACGCCCATCCTCGGCCTCGACGTGTGGGAGCACGCCTACTACCTGCGCTACCAGAACCGCCGCCCGGAATACATCGGCGCCTTCTACAACGTCGTCAACTGGCCGGAAGTCGCGCGCCGCTATGCAGCAGCCCTGCAATAAGGCCGTCGCAAAGGAGGGTCGCAACATGAACATGCACATTCAGGATGTGGCGCTGCTGGAGCAGGAGCAGCGCGCCATGGTCTCGCACCTGGCGCGCGTGCAGCATCGCTGCAGCGCGGTGATCCAGGAGCAGGCCGCCGAGATCGCCGCGCTCAAGGCGCAGGCCATGCGCCTGCGCGCAGCCGTGATCGCGCGCGACTCGGCACTGGCCTGGGCTTATGAAGATCGTGCCGCGCTGGAGGCGGCGATACCCGACCTGCCGCAACGCGCGACCTTGGCGCGGCGCGTGAAAGAACTGAGCAAACGCTTGCAGGAATTGATGCGGGAAAAATTGTTGCCGGTGTATGCACCGGCAGCAACGCAGGACGAACCGGCAAAGGAAGAAGGCGGCGAATTGTCAGCGCTGGAAGCCAGCATCGTGGCCGCCGACCTGGTCATCTGCCAGACCGGCTGCCTCAGTCACGGCGCCTACTGGCGCGTGCAGGATCACTGCAAGCGCACCGGCAAGACCTGCATGCTGGTGGCGCAACCGGCCAGCGTACGCATCGTGCGGATTCACCAGGACGGCGAGGGAAACAGCGGCGCGCAGGAACAGCAGACACCCGTTACGCCGAAAGATTAGGCTCGCCGACATCCATCCCCACACGCTGCAGCAACTGCCGGCTGCGGCGTGACAGATGCGCCAGCCGCAACTGCTTGCCGGCACGGATGTAACGCTCGGACAGCGCTTCCAGTGCCGCGATCGCGGAATGATCCGCCAGATGCAGATGGCGGCAATCGACCACCACGCGCTGCGGATCCTGCGCCGGATCGAACAACTCCTGGAAGTGCGCGGTCGATGCGAAGAACAGCGTGCCGTGCGGCACATAAGTTCTCTCGCCATCGCCTGAATCCAGCACCTCGGCGCGAATCTCGCGCGCATGCTGCCAAGCGAAGTTGAGCGCAGCGATGACAATGCCGCACAACACCGCCACCGCCAGATCCGTGAACACCGTAATCACCGTCACCGCGACGATCACCAGCGCGTCGTTGCGCGGCACCTTGCCGAGCACGCGCAGCGAACCCCATGCGAAGGTCTGCTGCGCCACCACGAACATCACACCCACCAGCGCCGCCAGAGGAATGCGCTCGATCAACGGCGACAAGAACAGGATGAACAACAGAATCATCACGCCACTGACCGCGCCCGACAAGCGCGAGCGACCGCCCGAGCTGAGGTTGATCATGGTCTGTCCGATCATGGCGCAACCGCCCATGCCGCCGAACAGGCCCGACACCACATTGGCCGCGCCCAGCGCCAGGCATTCGCGATTGGCCTGGCCGCGCGTCTCGGTGATTTCATCGGTGAGATTGAGCGTCAACAGCGTTTCCAGCAATCCGACGATGGCCATCAGCACCGCATAGGGTGCGACGATGCGTAAGGTTTCCAGGGTTAGCGGCACTTCGGGGAAATGCCACATCGGCAAACCACCCGCAATATGCGCCATGTCGCCCAGCGTGCGCGTCGGCAAGCCCGCGACCTGGCTCAGCACCGCCACGCCGACAATCGCCGCCAACGCCGGCGGGATCGCGCGCGTCAGGCGCGGCAGCAGATAAACGATCAGCATTGTGACCGCCACCAGCGCCGCCATGATCAGCAGCGGCATGCCGTGCAGCCAGTGCGTGCCGCTCGCGTCGGTCTGTTTGAAATGTTCGAACTGCGCCATCGCAATCACGATCGCCAGGCCGTTGACGAAACCCAGCATCACCGGATGCGGCACCATGCGGATCAGCTTGCCCAGACGCAGCGCGCCGAACAGCAGCATCAGCACGCCGCTGAGCACCACCGTCAACAGGAAGTACTGCGCGCCATGCTGCGCCACCAGCGCCACAATCACCACCGCCATCGAACCGGCGGCGCCGGAAATCATGCCGGGCCGGCCGCCGAACAGCGCCGTGATGGTGCAGATGAAGAAGGCGCCGTACAGCCCCATCAGCGGATTGAGCTGGGCCACCAGCGCGAACGCGATGCACTCGGGCACCAGTGCAAACGACGAGGTCAGGCCGGCCAGCACATTGGCTTTGCCGTGCGAGAACCATTGGTCGCGAAAGGTAGTTGTATTCATTGATCGTTATCCGTAATCCGATGCCGGCGCACTTCGGTGTGCTTGCAATATGCACACCGGCAACTGGAGAAACAGCGATGACGACCTGCAGAAAAGACAGCGCCTGCATAAAAGACAGGCAATGCTTCAGGGAAATGGAGATGTCAGATTGTTGCGCAGGAGGCAAGGTGCAAACCGGATCGGCGCCCGCGAGATGTGGCGCCAATCCGTGCATTTTACCGCATCCGGCGCTCCGGCCTGTCCCTAGGCCGGCCGCGTCAATGCCGGCAGCGGCAACGACGTCGACAAGGACACTGCCGGACGCGATCCATGATCCAGCGAAAACACGCTCACCAGCTGCGCCAGCGAAGCCGCCTGCGTCTGCATGGACAACGCCGCGGCCGCAGCCTGTTCCACCAGCGCGGCGTTCTGCTGGGTCATCTGATCCATCTGGCTGATGGCGTGGTTGACCTGCTCGATGCCGGTCGATTGCTCGCGACTGGCGAGGCTGATCTCGCCGACGATCTCGGCGACTTTGCGCACGCTGCCGACCACGCGCTCCATGGTGGCGCCGGCCTGCTCCACCAGCACGCCGCCGTCGCCGACCGTCCTGACCGAATCGTCAATCAGCAGCTTGATCTCTTTGGCGGCAGTGGCGCTGCGTTGCGCCAGGCTGCGCACTTCGCTCGCGACCACCGCAAAGCCGCGGCCTTGTTCGCCAGCACGCGCCGCTTCAACCGCAGCGTTCAGCGCCAGGATATTGGTCTGGAAAGCGATCCCATCGATCACGCTGATGATGTCGACGATCTTGCGCGACGAGCCGTTGATGGCGCTCATGGTCGCCACCACGCGGCCCACCACTTCACCGCCCTCGACGGCGATTCCGGACGCTTCCGCCGCCAGCCGGCTGGCCGTATCGGCGTTGTCGGCATTCTGGCGCACGGTGGAGATCAACTCCTCCATCGCCGACGCGGTTTCTTCGAGCGCGCTGGCCTGTTGCTCGGTGCGCGCCGACAGATCGTGATTGCCGACGCTGATCTCGGCGGAGGCCACCGCGATCGTATTGGTGCCGTTGCGCACGTTGCTGACAATGTTACGCAAGCTGCCGTTCATGTCGTTGAGGGAAGACAGCAACTGCCCGACTTCATCACCGCTTTTTTCATCGCCGCCGCTGACCTGGGTGGTCAGGTCGCCGGCGGCGACCCGGCGCGAAATTCCCAGCGCAGCATTGATCGGACGTGTGATGCCCACGGTCAGATACCATGCGCAGAAGCAGCCCAGCAGCAGCGATAGTCCCTCCAGAATCAACAGCAGGCGACGGCTGCCGGCCGCGATCTCGTCGATCTGCTGCGTGGTCTTGTCGATGTCGCGCTGCTCCAGTTCCAGCAGCTTGAGCATGGACTCCTGATAGCTCTTTGCCAGCGGCACGAATTCCTGATCGAGCAGGCGATTGCCTTCCTCGATATTGCCAGCGGATTTCAGATCGAGGATGCGATAGTGCGACGCCAGATAGACCTTGCGGCGCTCGCCGATATTCTGGAACAGCGCTTTTTCTTCATCGCTGCTCAGCAATTCGCCGATCTCCTTTTGCAGGCGCGTGGAATTGGCTGTCGACGCCTTGGCCTCGTCGATGAAGTAGGTTTTCAGCGTCGGATCGGCGCTGCGCGAAATCGCAATCGTGCGCACGATGCCGGCGCGCAGGCTGCCGTACCAGCTGGAGATCAGCCGTTCCTTGCGCGCGGACTGCTCCACCATGGCGCGCGTGACGTCCGACACCACCTGCAAACGCCAGATGCCGATGGCCGTGATGACGATGGACAACAGCATGATCGCGGCAAAGCCCAGTGTCAGCCGCTTGCCGATTTTCATTCTTCCCATGATGTGCATAGTTCCCCCGGTGGATGTTGCTGGTGCAGCTGATACGGCTAAAACTTAGCGGGCGACGATATGACCCAGCCGCACCACGGTCACGCCGGGTCCGAGCTGGCGCAGCGACGGCATGACGATGACGCAGTTGTCGTACGGCGTGACGAATTCGCGCGCGCCTTCGCGGGCAATCACGGTGCCGGCCCTGGCGATGATTTCCATGCCGCGATAGTCTTCGGCGAATTCAAAATCATAGGAATTCGCCACCACCGGCTCGGTCACGCGGATGAAGCGCTGCTTCGCCCGCGCCGGCGCATCCGCCAGCATGAAGGAGCGCAAGTCGGTCTCCGCCATCACACCGGTGGCAATCAGGAAGCGGCAGGCCGAATCCATCGCCACGTTCTTGCTGCGCGTGGAAAAGTGCTGGCCGGTTTCGATCAGCAAGGCGTTCTTGGCGCTGGCCGGATCACCGAAGCCGGCGTAGTCGCGCATGCGCTTGCCGTTGGGATGGCCGACGTCGATGATGACGTGTTCCGGCGCACCGACATCGGCGGCGAACTGAATGCCTTTTTCAAGTGGACCGCTGACGATCAGCGGCGGCGCTTCTTCATGCATGGAATGCAGGTCGAGCATGTAGTCAACCGTGTCGATGATGGGACGCAGCTGGCGCGCGCGGCGCAATTCGACGCTGTCTTCGGCGCCGTCCAGACGCGACGACGACCAGACCCGGTTCATGTCTTCGTCGACGTAGCGCGTCGCATCGGGATTGCGCGCGTCGAAGCGGCGATAGGCTTCGACGTTGGCGAAACCGAGCGTGATGCGTCCCTTCAGCGGACGCAGCCCGGCCTGCAACAGGCGACCGACGGTAATGGCGCCGCTGACTTCATTGCCATGCATCAGCGCCAGGATCATCACATGCGGACCGGCCACGCCGCTGTCGATGCTGTGCACGTAATCGACGCCGGTATTGCCGTGCTGCCATTTGGCGATGTCGGGGAATTCAACCTCGACCGGATAGTGTTTCAGTTGTGCGCGTACTTGTTCCAATGTTTTCATGCGTTTGCTCCGGCGTCCAGGCTGACGGCGTGAACGGATGCGCTGCTGCGCATCCGGCCTGTTGAATTAAAAAATGAATCAGAAAATGAATGAAGAAGACGTTGCGCTTACAGCGTCGGATGGCGTCCCATGCGGCGGCCCAGCACAATCACCGCAACCAGGCTGATCAGCGCCGTCGCCATGACGTAAAAACTCGGCGCCATCTTGTTCTCGGTGGCGGCGATCATCCAGGTCACGATCAACGGCGAGAAGCCGCCGAACAAGGTCACCGAAAAGTTGTAGCTCAGGGCAAGGCCGGTGCCGCGCGTCTCGGTCGGGAAGATGTCCGACAGCATCGCCGGGATCGGCCCCAGACAGGCGGCGATCAGCACACCGACGATGCCCTGCACCGCGATCAGCGTGGTCACGCTCGGCCAGGTGTTGAGCAGCATGAACAGCGGATACGAAGTCAGGCCGATTGACAGCATCGCAATCGTCAGGACGCGGAAGCGGCCGTAACGATCCGACAGCGTGCCGAACACCGGCGCCGTCAGCATCAGCACCAGGCCGGTGATCAGCGCACCGATGAAGGACGAGGTGGCGGGAATATGCAGCTGCTTCAACGCATAGGTCGGCATGTACAGCTTGTGCACGTAGTTGAAGGCGGTGGCGCCGGCCACCACGCCGATGGCGAGCAGCAGCTTGACGCGATCGCGCACCAGCACCAGCATCAGCGGCGATTTCTCCGCCTTGGCGACAGCTGCTGCGGCGGCGATCTTCTTGAACTCCGGCGTTTCATCGATCTGGCTGCGGATATAGAGACCGACCGGGCCCACCAGCAAGCCGAAGCAGAACGCCACGCGCCAGCCCCAGTCGTTGAGCTGTGCCTCAGACAGGTTGTAGCTGAGCAAGGCACTCACGCCGGCGGCGAGCACCGTCGCCAGGCCTTGCGTAGACAACTGCCAGCTGGCGAAGAAGCCGCGCCGTTTGGCGTCGGCATGCTCGACCATGAAGGCGGTGGCGGCGCCGAATTCACCGCCCGTGGAAAAGCCTTGCAGCAGGCGCGCCACGATGATGATCAGCGGCGAGGCGATGCCGATCTGCGCATAGGTCGGCGCGAAGGCGATCATCGCGGTGCCGACCATCATGATCAGGATCGATGCGGTCAGCGACGCCTTGCGTCCGGCGCGGTCGGCATAGGAGCCGAGCACGATGGCGCCAAGCGGACGAATCACGAAGGAGATGCCGAAGGTGCCCACGCTGAGCAGCAGCGAGGTGGTCTCGTCCTGCGTCGGGAAGAACAGTTTGCCGATCACCACGGCGAAGTAGCCGTAGATCAGCAGGTCGTAAAACTCCAGCGCGTTGCCGATGCTGGCGGCGCAGATTTCTTTCCACGGATTTTTGCGTTTGGCTGCCGGCGATGCGGTGGCGGACAGTGGCGACGACGACTCGAATTCAGCTGACATGCGGTGACTCCCATTCTCTCTTGGCGCTACGCATTGTTGCTGCCGGGGCAGCCGTGTCTGCGTGCTTATTCTAGGTGGCTCGGACGTTTCCGGCAGTGCTGGCACGATGCTCGAAAATAGTGCGCGTTGAACTCCATTGCACTCTATTTGTGAGCGTGTTTCCAGACGTACCGGCAAGCGTTACGAGAACTTTGAGGGAGTATAGTGAGCGCGATTTTTTGCTTATTGCCGTTTCGGCACAAGCCTGTGCTTTTTGCTGCCGGGCGCATTTCCGGAGAAGTCAGAAGCGGTCGATGGCATCCGAAGCGACGCCATCCCAGATGGCGTTGACCAGTGCATCGTCATTGCCGCGCACACGATATAGCGAGATGTCGAAGTTGACACGCATCTCCGGTTCGCCGATGACCAGCAGGCGGCGCTCGTTGACGTCCTCCTGCACCAGCCGCTGCGGCAGCCAGGCGACGCCGACGCCGCGTCGCGCCATTTCGTGGATGGATTCGTAGGAATCAGCCTCGTACACCATGCGCAAGGACACTTTCTTCGGCAGGCCGGCCAGATGCTTGGCCAGCACGCCGCGCAAGGTCAGCGACTGCGAAAAACCCAGCCACGGCGTCGGCGTGGCTGCATTGGCCGGCGCCAGCTTGAAGCGCGGCCGTCCCTTGGCGTCGGCGGCCACTACCGGCAACAGGATTTCGCGCGCCAGCGTCAGCGATTCATAGCGCATCGGATCGATCAGCAGGCGCGTGGTCGGACTCGAATAGATCACCAGCAAATCGGCGTCGCCGGCGCCGAGACGCAAGATCACTTCCTGCGCGCCGCCGGTGCTGACCGACACCGGGAACGGACCGAAGCGCTGGTTGATGCTTTCATACCAATCGGGGAAAAACGTCCGCGCCAGTGTGCGGCCGGTAGCCACGCGCAAGGTCTTCTCGGCGGCGCCGGAACCGTCCTGCAACTGCGCCCGTGCGGCATACAGGACGTCGGTCGAATGCGTCGCCGCGTCGAGGAACAACTGCCCGGCCGCCGTCAGCGACACCGGATGCGTGCGCACCACCAGCTCGGCGCCGACCCATTGTTCCAGCGCCTTGATGCGACGACCGAAAGCAGGATGCGTGACGAAGCGGTTTTCCGCCGCCCGCGAAAAACTGCGCGTGCGCGCCAGTTCAATGAAGTCTTCCAGCCAGATCAGGTGCACCGTCTCACTCCCAGTTTTTTGCAGATTCTATCCGAACGCACCGCGCGCAGGCGTCGGACATGCTTCTCCGTTCGAGGCAGATTTCATGCCACGAACGGAGAAAGCAGTTTCAGACGCGGGGAAAATTAAGGTACGAAACCCGGGATCTTGCTGTGATCGACTTCGTCGATCTGGTTGGCCGGCATGAACTTGTCGGCGTATTGCTGGTAGACCTTGCTGCGCACGAAGACGTCGAACAGGTCCGGGTCGATGTGGTTGCGCTGGCGGAAGCCGCCGAGGATTTCGAGCGCTTCGCTGAGGGTGTTGCCCTTCTTGTACGGACGGTCGGCGGCGGTCAGCGCCTCGAAGATGTCGGCGATGGCCATCATGCGCGCCTGCGGCGACATCTGCTCGCGCGTGAGTCCCTTCGGATAGCCCTTGCCGTCCATGCGCTCATGGTGGCCGCCGGCGTATTCGGTGACGTTGCGCAGCTGCTTCGGCCACGGCAACGATTCCAGCATCTTGATGGTGACCACGATGTGGTTGTTGATGATCTGGCGTTCGGCGTCATTGAGCGTGCCGGCGCGGATGCGCAGGTTCTCTGCCTCGTCGGCGCTGAGCAGGTCCTGCATCTGCCCTTCCGGACCGCGCCACTGGCGCCGGGCGATGTCCAGCACGCGTTGCTGGTCGTCCGGCTTCATGCCCTCGCTGCCGACGTTGCTCTTGCGCAGGAAGTTGCGTTCGGCGTCGAGCGCCTCGCATTCAGCAGCCAGCGCCGCGTCGAGCTCGGTGCTTTTCTGTGCAGTCAATGCCGCGCCGAGCGCGCATTTTTCCTTAAGCACACGAATCTCGGCGTCGCGCTTGAGCACTTCGTAACGCGTGTCGACCAGATGGATGCGATCGTAAATGGTTTGCAGCTTGGTCGACTTCTCGACGACGTGGTCGGGCGTGGTGATTTTGCCGCAGTCGTGCAGCAGGCCGGCGACCCATAGCTCCCGGCGGTCACGCTCGGTCATCTGGAAATCCGCCAGCGGGCCTTCGGTAGTCTGATGCGAAGCCTCGGCCAGCATCATCGCCAGCTCCGGCACATGTTCGCAGTGGCGACCGGTGTGCGGCGACTTTTCATCGATGCCCATGTTGATGAGCTTGATGAAATGTTCAAACAGGTTTTCCAGGCGATAGATCAGTTGCTGGTTGGTGATGGCGATGGCCGCCTGCGACGCCAGCGCTTCGATGAAGTACTGATCGGTTTCGGAAAACGGATGCGGCTTGCCGGTCTCCGGATCGATGGCGTTGACCAGTTGCAGCACGCCGACCAGTTCGCCTTCATGGTCCTGCATCGGCACGGTCAGGAAGGATTGCGAGTGATAGCCGAACTTCTCGTCGAACATGCGCATGCCGGAGAAGTTGAAGCCCTCGGCCTGGTACACGTCCGGAATGTTGACCGACTTGCGCGTGTTGGCGGCATAGGCGGCCACCGCGCTGAGGTTCTTGCTGCCGTCGGGGCTGGTCAGCTGGATGTTGGGAATCGAGATCTTTTGCGCGCTGCTGCCGCCCTGGTGCATACCCAGCGTGTCGTTGATCGAGATGTAGAACGCCAGGCTGTCTTCGTCCTCCTCGGTGCGGTAGAGCGTGCCGCCGTCGGCCAGCGTGATGCTGCGCGCAGTCTGCAGGATGCGCTCGAGCAGCAGCGGGATGTTGCGGTTGGTGCTCAGTTCGACACTGAGCTCGGTCAGCTTTTCCAGGCGGTGGGAAATATCGAGATGCTGGTTTTTCATGTTGTTCATCGGCTCAAGGAGACAGCTGGTCTGCACAGCGTTGGCTGATGCAGTAAAAAGACGCACTGGGCGATTCTGGAAAGATACGCTTCAATACTGACAACAAAGTGTCAAGCAGAGCACTTTTTTCCCGCCTGTTACCGTCACGAGACATTGCGCGCCCCAACACTCACGATGACATGCGGAAACTCTGTTCCCATCCGGTTGACGTACGTCAGGTTTGGCTGTTGTTTCGTCGGAGTCGCGGGTGCTTTTTATTGATTTAGACCGGCGGATAACTTACCATCGAAACTGTTGCATAGATTGCTACATTTTGGTTTCCCAAGGCAATCTCTGAAGACAGAAAACAAGAGTGCAATCACGGGGGCGCGGAACATTTCCGCAGGAACACATTCGTTCCGGGTCGCAACAATCATCATTTCAATCTGGTCCATACGATGCGCGTAGAAATTCTCGGCTGCAGTGGCGGCATAGGCGGCAATACCCTTCGCACCACATCTCTGCTGGCGGACCGCGACATCCTGATCGACGCCGGAACCGGCGTCAACGACCTGCCGCTGGATGCATTGGCCGCCATCGACCACGTCTTCATCACGCATTCGCACCTGGATCACATCGCCTGCCTGCCGTTCATCCTCGACAGCGTCGGCGACCTGCGCAATACGCCGCTGACCATGCACGCCACGCAGGCGACGCAGGACATCATCCGCAAGCACATCTTCAACTGGCAGATCTGGCCCGACTTCAGCGAAATCCCCTCGCCTGAAAATCCTTTCCTGCGCTTCAACACCATCGAAGTCGGCAAGTCGCTGGTCATCGGTGACCGCAGCATCACCGCGCTGCCGGCCAACCACACAGTACCGGCGGTCGGCTATCAGCTGCAGGATCTGCGCAGCGGCGCTAGCATGGTGTTCAGCGGCGACACCACCACCTGCGATCCGTTGTGGGAAATGGTCAACGCCATCGACAACCTGCGCTACCTGATCATCGAAGCGGCATTCCCCGACAGTGAGCGCGAACTGGCCAAGCTGTCCAAGCATTTCTGCCCGAGCCTGTTGCTCGAAGACCTCGCCAAGCTCGAGAGCAATCCGGAAATCCTCATCACCCACGCCAAGCCGGGCCTGTTCAACCAGATCGAAGCGGAACTGCTGCGCGGTGCCGGACGCCGCCGGATCAACATGCTGATGGCGGAGTCGGTGTTCGAGTTCTAAGCCGCTGCAGCAATCAGGACGCTGCCTGAGCAGCGCCCTTCACCCACCTTCTTATTGCACCGTGCAGGAAACCGACTTGGATGCGTCCACCGCTTTCGAACCGGGTGCATTCTTGCTGATCGATTGCGGCATCTTGACCTGTATGCCCACCGTCGGCAGGACTGGCATCGGCGGCGTATTCACGTTGGCGACGTAGCCGAACTGGCCGGCCTGGAACACTTGAGAGCCGCCCGGGTTCGACAACACGATCGCGCCTTGCGCCACGTCGACGTGCAAGCCGTTGGCCGGTGTTGACCCGTTCGGTGTCGGAATGCCGCCGCAATCGTTCTGACAGAACAGCGCGCCGAAGTGGGTACCGCGTATGCCGATGGTCGCCGTCGGCGTATCAAAGCTGACCGCATCGTGATTACGCTTGCCGATCAGGCCGGTCACTGCACGCAGACCACCCTTGACCAGGCCGATGGCGACGTTGTTGCGCTCCGGCTTTTCGGCGTCGTAGAGGAAGCTCTTGACGACCATCTCGGAGGCTGGACGCAGCACGATCTCGGAGTTGTCCATGAACTTGACGCGCGCATAGGTATTCGACTGCGTGATCAGGGTGTCGCCCTGCAGCACTTCCGATTTCGAACTCATGATGCGCGTGCTGCCGTCCGGATGGCGCGCAGTCAGCACGCCCGACAGATTGGTCACGGTGCCGACCATCTGCGCATACGCCTGGCTGCCCCAGCCCAGCAACAACATCAGCGCCAGCAGGCGCCAGAATTTACCCATGGTGCGATATCCCGTTTGGATGGCGTGTTTCATTGTCTTGGTTCCTCGAGACATCAGGTGCATACCGGCAATGGCTTCTTCGTCGTGTTGGCAGTGCCGCCGCCAGCAGGCGTGCCGCTGCCGCCGTCATCGCCGCCGAAGGTGCCTTGCGTGCCGCCGGTGGTTTGCGTGTTGGCTGGCGTGGAGACCGGCGAACTGGCCGGAGTGAATGTGGTCAGTGGCAAATTGATTTTTGTCACTTGGGGAGTGGAAACATTTTTAGCCGTTTCATCAACTCCGGATTTGACTTTTTCAGTGATCTGCACCTTCACCTCGGGAGAGGAGGATGCAATAACCTGATTGACCACCGCCGCGACCGGCACGACCGTACCGCCGGCGTCAGTGACGCTGACGCCCGGAGCATAAGTGAGCACGCCGTTGGTCACTGTGAATAGCGCGGTACCGGGTGCCGAGGTGGAAACATTTGCGTTGATGGACATGTTGTTACCGGCCAGCAGCGAGATGTTGCCACCTGCGGAGGAAATCACGCCGTTGACGATCAGATTGTCAGTGGCCGATCCGCTGTTGCCCGCCGTCAGGTTGATGTTACCGGTAGCGCTCACGCCGCCTGCGCCGATGGTCAGCGGACTGTGTGTTTCCAGGTTCACGCTGCTGCCTGTGCCGGCCACGCTCATGGTGCCATTGGTGACGATGCCCAGCGTGGCAAGGTGCGCCGCGGTCGAAATCGGCGTGCCGCTCTCGGTCGGCATCGATCCCAGGAAGTCGGCATCGCTACCGATGGCCGTCGTCGCCGCGCCGCCGGTGTTGACGATGTTGATGTTGCCGTTGGCGTTGGTGACGCCGTTGATCTTGACCACCGAGGTATCGGCGACTTCCAGGTTGTTGACCAGCATGATGTCGCCCGAAACGCGGTTATTGCCGGCGAAGGCGGCGATGCGGTTGGTGCCGGACGTCAGCGTGGTGCCGGTGGCGGACGAGGTCAGCAACTGCCTGGTCACATGCAAGGCGGTGTCCTGCTGTCCGATGCTGCCGGTCTGCGCTTCCAGCACCAGGTTGCGGGCCGTGATGGAGCCCACCAACAGGTCACCTTCGGCCTTGCTCAACGCCACGTCGCCGGCGCTGTTGATGGCGCCGCCGGATTGCTGAAAACTGTCGGTGACGTTCAGGATGGAATTGCTGCCGCCGTTGAGGGTGCCGCTCAGATTCAGCGAGAACAGGCGGCCGGTGCCATTGAGCGTGAAAGTGCCGTTATTGATGTTGAAGGAACCCGACGAACTGACGTCGTTGACGGTCAGATTGCCGCCGAACATGGTGAAGTAAGCCCCCGAGGCGACCGTTATTTTTTCCAGCGTCTCGGATCTGCCGCCGCCCTGGTACATGGCGCTGATGCCTGTCGGGAAAATCACGCTGTCGATGGCGGTCGGGATGTAGTTGGACGACCAGTTGTTGATGTCTCCCCACTGGCTCTCGACGCCGCCGGTATAGGTGATTTCTTCCGGAGCCATCATGGTCAGGCGCACCGCCGCGGACGGCTCACCGATGTTGTAGCGGGCCTTGATCATGTTCTTCACGCCGCCGGAGGTGACGATGTCGCCTTCCACGTATCGGAACGAACCGGTGCTGCTGTAGGCTCCCTGTATCGGAGAGAACGAGGTGCCCACTGCCGGCACGTAGCTGTTGAGCAGTTTGGTGATCAGTGTGCCGCCCAGGCTGACTGTCTCCGCGGAGACGCCGAGCATGTCGTAGCTGGAGGCGCCGGCGACGTCAATCTTGAGGATGCCTTTCCCGGTTTGCGAATAGCCGCCCACAATCGACAGCGTACCGACGGCATTGTCTCCGCCAGGGGATACTGTCCCGCCATTCATCAGCGTGCCGGAGCCGCTGTTGACGTTGAGCGTTCCGGTGCCGCTCAGGAGGGACCCTTCTTCATTGGAGAACGAGCCCGCCGCGATGGCGGCGTTGGTCATCAGGAAAGTGCCGTTGTTGTCGACCGAACCGCTGATGACTGACGTCGTGGACGCCCCGAATGAAATCGCGCCGGCATTGACGAGCGATCCCATGTTCAGACCGCTGGCGACGCCCGACACCTGCACTGAACCAGTTGCGTTGTTCGTCAGGGTGCCACCGAGATTGACGACGTTGCCCACGCCGCTGACGGCGATGGTGCCGTCATTGTTCCAGGCACCGCTGCCGCTGACGGTGGTGGTCTCGCCTGCGGCGCCCAGATTGAGCGTGCCTCCCTGCGAATTGGTCGCCGACGAATTGGCCATGATCGAACCCTTGAGGTTCATCAGGCCGGAGTTGGTGAAGCCGTTTTCAAACGTGACATAACCGGCCAAACCGTAGGCATTCAGCAAACCCTGGTTGTTGAAACTGCCGGTATTGATCTTGGACAAGTAATTCATGGTCATCACGCCGCTGACCATGTTGGTGAAACCGTTGACAGTACTGATCGTGCTGTTGGTGGTGACAAACTGGCCGGCGTTGTGAATGATGTCGGTCGCGCTCAGGCCGCTGTCGCTCAAGGTGACGGAAGCGCCGACCGCGTTGGTCAACGCGTTGACGTTCAGCGTGGAGGCGTTCACCGTGGTCGAGCCGGTATTGGTCAGCGTCCCCGCGTTCAGCGTCGAACCGTTGGACAGCGTCAGCGTCCCCGAATTGGTGATGTCGCCGGCGGCGACGCCGAGGAACACACTGTCGAGATTGAGTGTCGCCGCATTGTTCACGCCGCCGAGCGAGCCGCTCACGTTGGTCAGCTTTACGAGGCCGCCGACAAGATTCTCCACCGAAGAGGTAGTGATCGCCGAGTTCGAAATATTTACCTCGCCGGCATTTTTCAGGCTGGTGAGATGAACGCCGGCGCCAAAGTTGCTCCTGATCGTGCCGCCCGCCGATATGTTCAGGCTCGCTGCATTGAGCGTGCTACCGATATTGAGGTCAATGGTGGCACCGGAATTGAGCGCAATCTTGCCGTTGCCGTTACCAGCGATGCCCTCATTGACATTGATGATGCCGGTGTTGGGGGTGATGGTCGCGCCGGTGACCTGCACCGTATGGTCGCCCGTGGTGGCGCCCTGATAGTTGCTGTTCAGGTTCAGGCTCAAGCCGTAGGTGCCGGTACTGGTGATGTCGGCATTGATGATGATGTTGTTGTCGGCGTTGAGCGTCAGCGCCGATGCCGAACCGGTAGTCTTGTTGATCGCCGCATTGACGGTGATGTTGCCGCCGTTCGCCGCACCGCCCGCGCCGGTCGTCAGAGTCACGCTGTTGCCCTGATTGAGCTGGGTGACAATGGTGCCGGCTTCAATCGTGGAACCGCCGCCCGTGGACGTGATCACGTTGCCGCTGTTGCTGACAGCCGATGTACCGGTCGCCACCACAGTGAGATCATACGGATCAATGAGCCACTCGCCGCCGGTGCCGACATCGGGCGCCTTGACCACATCAAGCGTTTTCTTGCCGGAGGTTTCGACAAAGCCGCCCAGGCCCGGCGCACCGCGCGCCGAAACATCGCCGTCGATATACGCCGCACCGTCCGAATACAGCACTACGCTACCCCCCTTGGTGGCGCCGTCCGCGGCAATCTTCGAGCTGGCCGTTGTCGTCAGGTTCTGCGAGGCGCGCAGGAAGATGCGGCCGCCTTCGCTGACCACGCTGCTGGCATTGATGTTGCCGCCGTTGGTGATCAGGCCGGCGGCGATGCCGATGCGGCCTGCTTCGGCGGTAATGGCGCCGAGGTTGGTGACGCTGCCGGCGGCGCCGGTAACGCAGACCGTGACGCCAGGCGTTGCGGTGTCGACCAGTTGCACGGTCTGACCGGCAGCCAGCAGAACTTCGCCGTTGGGACTATGGATGATGCCGTTGTTGGTGACGCTGGCGCCGATCAGGTAGACGCTGCCGCCGGTGGCGCTCTTGATGGTGCCCTGGTTGTCGATGTTACCGGCATGGCCGCCGTCGGTGAAGGTCAGTCGTCCCGCCAGGAAGTCGCTGTCACGAATATTCAGCGTGCTGCCGATGAAACGCGCGACGTCGATCACACCGCCCGGCCCGACCATGAGACCGTTCTGGTTGACCAGCATGACGGTGCCGTTGGACTTCAGCAAGCCGTAGATCTGCGACGGATCGGAACCGGTCACGCGCGCCAGGAAGGCGTTGCTTGCATTGGTCTGACGGATGTCGACAACGGCGTTGGCGCCGATGCTGAAGCTGTTGAAGTTGCCGATGGCGGCGCTGGAACTCTGGTTGATATTCAGCGTATTGCCGTTCTGCGCGATGGTGGCGGTGCCGGCGGTGATGACGCCGCCGGTCGGCAACGTGTTGACACCGGGCGCCGCCGCCATGGCCGGAACATTCCAGGCGGCGCAGATCGCCGCCGCCGTCACCGACATGCGCAGCGAGCTGCCGAACATGGCGCGCCATGAGCGACGCAACAGACCGGTCAGCAGTTGCGGCACCGGTTTGCGCGGACGCCAGCTCATGGTCAGGCGGCGATTGCCGACGCGCATCGTGAAGGAAGCCGGCATCAGTTCGATGCGGTTGAAATCTTGCGCCGGATTCGCCTGGCGCGTTTGGCTTTGTTCATTCATTTCAGAACCCCAGTGTCGCACTGACGTGCGCGTTCAGATCACCACGTTTTTCGGTGCTCGACGTTCCCGGCACGCTCACGCGCGCCACGTCCAGTTTCACGTTGAAATCGCGGCTGAAGGTGTAGCGTGCGCCGAAACCGATGCTCGATACCGTCACGCTGTTGACCAAGCTGCCGCCGCCGACGTCATTGTTGAAGCCGCGACCGAGATCGTAGAAGGCCAGCAGACGCAGGCTGCCTTTGGAGAGCAGTTCCGGCGTATAGACTTCGGCGTTGATGATCACGCCGCTGTCGGCCGCCACCGCCCGTTCGGTGAAACCGCGCACGGCGGTGGAACCGGCCAGGCCGAATTGCTCAGCCGATACCAGTGCGTCGCGCGCGTATTGCGCAGTGCCGGCCAGGCGCATCTGCCAGTCGTTGGCGAAGGCTTTGAAGTACGATGCGGCGCCGCGCAGGATGACAAAATTGTCGACAGTGTCGCGGCCGGTGATATACGAGTAGCGATCGGTGCGACCGTTATTCGTATAGCTGGGGCCGATCGGGATATTGCGCGAAATACCGATGTTGTAATCCACGTTCTGCGTGGCCGAACGCGTTTGTCCGCTATAGGTCAGACTCAGCGGCATGGTCTTGTAGGCCAGGCAGGAACCGATTGTGTTAATCGGGACGCCGGCGAGATCGCAGCGCGAATCAATCTTCTTGTAGTCGAGCCCGGCCACCAGCTTGCTGGTGAATTCGCCTTCGCGCGCAAAGAAGTGATTCCAGCGCAGGCCGACCACATCGCCCTTGCCGGTGAAACCGATCGCACCGGTCGGACCACCGACGCTGCCCGGCGTATTGACGCTGGATTTACCGTAGATGAATTCGATGCTGTCGCCGAGCGTGTACAGGGGAATGCGATAGCCGAGCGAATACAGATTGACCTTGACGCCGCTCGGGCTGTCCGGAGAGGTGGTGTAGGCCACGGTACCGACCTGGTCGCGGTCGAACAGGTTCGCATGCTGGATCGCGATGCCGGTGCGCCAGTTGCCGGTGGCCGGCGCGCCGGTGTTGTCGAGGGTCATGAACACGCGCAACGGATTGTAGTCGGTCACCTTGACGTCGGCGTCGACCTTGCCTTCTTCGTCGCTGACGCTGAGCGCGACATTGACCTGCTTGGCCGGATTGTCGTTGCTCAGTTGCACGGCCTGCGAAATGGCGGTGAGGTTGGGCGACTTGCCGGCCTGCAGTTGCGGCAGGCTGTTGCGAATGTTCCGTTCGCTGAAATACTTGTTGTCGCTGACGGTGATCTGGCCGACCACCGATTCGCTGACATTGATGATCACTACGCCGCTGGTCAGCTCCTGCTCGGGAACGTTGACCTGCACGGCGCTGTAGCCGGCCTTGCGATAAGCCGCTTCCAGCGCTTCAAGCGCCTGCTGCACGTCGCCATACACGCGGCCGGGGCCGATCAGCGGCGCCACGGCGCGCTGCAGCTCTTCTGCCGACAGCAGCGTATTGCCCTCGATCTGGAAACGCGTGATGTTGAAACGCTCGTCGTCGGCCAGCACGCTCGCCGCGACGACGGTCAACGTCATCCCCAATAGACATTGCATCAAACGATGTTTCATTTTTTTATGCTTGGTTCAGGACCACGGCAGCCTGTAATCTGCAGACCGCCGTCGCCTCGATTTATCGTGAACTTCCCTGCCCTCTTGCGTCCGTACGCATTCTTCATGCGGACAAACGCCCCTGCATTCCTCCGACCCGGATCGCCCGCGTCGCGCACACGCCAACCGCCGGGTGCTTGCGCACGCAGCATGGCATTCAGCGACAGAGACTATTCAGTGGAGAGAAATGTGATGCGATGGCGATCGTCCTCACCGCACCCGTAGCGCCTGCGCGTTTATTCTTCTTGTTACGCGTGCTGCCCGATCCTGCGACGAAAACCGCCATCTGCGCGCCACCCACCCCGACGGCGCTGCATACCGGCAAGTATAAGATTGAGCCTATTGCCTGTCGACAAAAATCGCGGATATTCGCCAAGCATTTCGCTTAACTTGCAACGTCCGTCCATTTAAATTTCCACATGGAAATTTAAATGACACCCTTGCCCCGAAAGGCACGTCCCGGGCGGCATTCGCGCCACCCGCCGGCGTTGTTATTTTGTCTCGAACGTTGTCACGCCGTCCCAATCCTGCGGCAAGGGATGCGTGCGGAAATAGGCGATGCGCTGCAAGTAGAGATCATATAAACCGTGCGGGCCATCTTGCTGCAAGGCAAAAATGATCTGTTCGGCTTGGTCCCACTGCTGTTGACGCACCAGCGCCAATGCCGCCGTCCATTTGTCGAGCGAGGCACGTTGCGCGGACGTCAGTTCGCTATCCAAACCCAACGGTTCGAAAATCGGCACCGGTTCGTTCTTGCCCTTGACGCGCACTCTGTCCAGTTCCCGATACGCAAACTCGGGCGCTGCGTCGCGCGTAGCCACGCCGACCAGCACGCCGACGCTGTAGACCTTGGTGATCGACTCCAGCCGCGACGACAGATTGACCGCGTCGCCCATCACCGTGTACGCCTTGCGGATCTTCGAGCCCATGTCGCCCACGCGCATGTTGCCGGTGTTGAGGCCGATGCCGATCTTCAGCGGCGGCCAGTTGCGCTTGGCGAATTCTTCATTGAGGACCAGGCAGCTTTGCTGCATCTTCAGCGCCGTCGTCACCGCGCGCGCGGCGTGGTCGGGCAACTCGATCGGCGCGCCCCAGAACGCCATCACGGCGTCGCCGATGTACTTGTCGAGCGTGCCGCGATTGCCACGAATGTCTTCCGACATGGCGGTCAGGTAGGCATTGATGTACTCGCGCAACTCATTGGGCTGCAGGCCTTCCGAAATCGTGGTGAAGCCGCGCACGTCGGAGAACATCACGGTCAGTTCGCGGCTCTCGCCTTCCATGTTATAGCTGGCCGGATTGGCGGCCATTTCCGCGACCAGTTCGGGCGCAACGTATTCGCCGAACAGGTTGACGATGGCGCGGCGGTTGCGATATTCGAACAGGTAACCCCAACCGAGGTTGCAGATGAACAGCGCAGCGATCAGCAGCAACGCGGTCGCCATCGGCAGCACCAGCCCGGCGCTGTCGTAAAGCCAGAAGTTGGCCGCGCCGATGCCGAAGGCCGCGCCCGCCGTCAGCAGGATCGACCACAGCGGTCCCAGCAACGGCAGCAGCAGGCCGAGCACCAGGCCGATCACAACGATCTGCACGAGGTCGAAGCCGACCGCGAATTCCGGCCGCTGCTTGAAGTCGCCGTCGAGGATGGAAGCGATGATGTTGGCGTGGATTTCCACACCGGGATAATTCGGACTGACCGGCGTGGCCCGCAAGTCGTACAGCCCCGGCACGGTGGTGCCGACCAGCAGCACGCGGCCGGCCAGGTCGTTCTTGGGAATGCGGCCCTTGAGGATGTCGACCGCCGACACGTAGCGGAACGCGCCGCCGTGAATGCCGCCGCGACCGCGATAGGTGACCAGCGTCGTCAGATGGCGCTCGACCGGAATGAAGGTCGGACGCGGTTTGGTGTCGAGCGCAATCGATTCAAGCGCGCCGTAGTCACGCAACTGCTGGTCCGACATCACGGCGTCCTGCTGCAGGAAGATCGGCTTCATGCGCGTGGCGCCGAGCGCCGAACGGGCGCTGGCCAGTGCCAGCGATTCGTAGAAGTTGTCGCCCATTTGCGCAATCAGCGGCACGCGGCGAACCAGGCCGTCGCTGTCGAGCAGCGGATTGAAGAAGCCGCCGGCGCCGGCCGCTTCCTGCAGTTGCGGCAGGTTGGCGCCATAGGATTTCCAGTTGGTGGCGTCGAGACGACGGCCGCCGAGACTGGCCAGCGTGAAGACCGGTTTGGGCAACTGGCCCTTGGCGATGGCGTCGGGTTCGTTGGACAGGTTGTAGCCCATCACTACCGGACGGCCCTGGATGGCGGCGGCCATGCGCGCGTCGAAATCGAGTTTGGGTTTCAGCGTCAGCAATTGCTGGCCGAATTGCGGCAGGCCCTTGAGTTCGCTGTGGGCCAGGCTTTCCAGCGTGGCGTAGCCGGAGCTGTTGTCGGGTTCGGCGAACAGCACGTCGAAAGCGACGGTCTGCGCTTCGTAGCTGTCGGTCATCTTGCTGATGAGGGCAGCGACGACGTCGCGGCTCCACGGCCAGCGACCGATTTCGGCGATGCTCTTTTCGTCGATGTCGACGATAACGATGCGCGGATCGGTTTCCACCTTGGCGATGCGCATGCGCATGTCATAGAAGAACAGATCGATGCGCTCAGTCAGGAATGCCGGCAACATGCCCATCACCTGTCCGCCCGCCAACAGCGTCAGCACCAGCGCCAGCAACCAGCGCGCACCATGTTTTGCGAAGAGACGACGCACGACTTCCCCCTGAGAATATTTTGTTGCGATGATGCCAGCACTACCGGCGAATCACAACGGAATTCGGTCAGGGGGAAGCAGGGTCAGGGAAAGAGCTGATTAAGAAAATTTCCGTACAGCATCGAGCGCGAGACCCGCGCCGATGCTGCCGAACAGATCGCCTTCGACCTGCTTGGCGTTGGGCACCAGTGCGGCGATGCGCTTGCGCAGCAGGTGCACGCCGCTGGAACCGCCGGTGAAGAACACCGAGTCGATGGCGTCGGCCTTGACGCCGGCGTCGGCCAGCAGCTTGCCGACGGTCTGTTCGACCGACTCCACCAGATGGTCGATGCTGGCGTCGAAACCGGCGCGCGTCAGTTGCAGCGTGTCGGGCGGACGCAGGCGATCGAGTTCGAGCGTAAAGGATTCATCCGCCGACAGGCCGATCTTGGCCGCTTCCACCTGCAGCGCCAGCCAGTGACCGGCGCGCTGTTCGACCAGGTCGAGCAGGCGCGCGAATTTGTCGCGCTCGGCCACTTCGCGGTAGACGTCCTGCAATTGCTGCCAGGCCTTGCGCGTATAGATCAGGTTGATGGTGTGCCAGGTCGCCAGGTTAAAGTAATAGCCCGACGGCACTTCACTGTTGCTCGACAACTTGCTGCCGAGGCCAAGCAGCGGCATGACGCTGGACAGGCTGAGGTACTTGTCGAAGTCGGTGCCGCCGATGTGCACGCCGCCGTTGGCGAGGATGTCGTCGCGACGGTCGGTCTTCTTCGCGCGCTCGGGCGACAGGCGCACCAGCGAAAAGTCCGAGGTGCCGCCGCCGATGTCGGCGATCAGCACCAGCTCTTCGCGGTCGATCGTGGATTCGTAATCGAAAGCGGCGGCGATCGGTTCGTACTGGAAGGCGATGTGCTTGAAGCCGACCGCGCGCGCGATTTCTTCCAGCGTGTCCTGCGCCAGCTGATCGGACTCGGCGTTGTCGTCGACGAAGTGCACCGGACGACCGAGCACCACGCTGTCAAAGCGACGGCCGGCGGCGCGCTCGCCGCGCTGCTTGAGTTCACCGATGAATTGCGACAGCAAGGCACGGAACGGCAGCGCGCGGCCGCCGACTTCGGTCTGGCCGTCGATCATGCCCGAGCCGAGCAAGCTCTTGAGCGAACGCATGAGGCGGCCCTCGTAGCCGGCCAGGTAGGTCGACAACGCGGCACGGCCGTAGCTGAATTCATTTTCATCGGCGTTGAAGAACACCACCGACGGCAAGGTCATCTTGCCGTCTTCGAGCGCGAGCAAGGAAGGTTGTCCCTGCCTGCTCCAGCCCATCGTGGAATTGGAAGTGCCGAAATCCACGCCGCAAGCGTCTGACATGCTTATCCCTGCCGTTTTTGCAAAGGCGCGATGATATAGAAAAGCACGGCGCGTGTCTGTAGTAAAGCGGATACCGGAGCCGTCGCTTTCCGCAATGCGAGAAAATTGCCAAAACAACAATCAAATTAACGTCGTTCATGCACCATTTGGCGGCAAGGCGACCGCAAAATCGCGTCAATAAATAGACATCAAATAAAAATCATTATCATTTATAATTTGCAGCTCCCTCTTCCCGCCCGGTCCATGGTATGCGCCAAGACTCTCAAAACCTGCCTCTGCTGGATGCCCTGATGCGCCATTACGACGACCTGGTCGATCATGTGCGCAAGCGTTTCGGCGACAAGAATTTTGCGCATGAAGTCATCCACGAGGTGTACATGCACGTGGTGCGCACCCGTCCGCGCGAACAGGAAGGCACGCCGCTGGCGTTGCTCAAGCATATTTCCACCTGCAAGGCGATCGACCTGCAACGCGCTGCCACCAGCCGCAGCCAATGGCAGGAGTCGGTCGATGCGGTGCCGGACACCAACCTGCATCACAGCGACGGCGAAGAAATCCTGCGTGGCAAACAATTGATCGATGCGCTGGAAGTCGTCATCGATGATTTGCCGCCGCGCTGCCGCGAAGTCTTCCTGCTGCACAAGCTGCAGGACATGTCGCAGGATGCGGTGGCGGTGCAGCTGGGCATTTCGCGCAAGATGGTGGTCAAGCACATGGAGCGCGCGATGTCGGCGATCCGCCCGGTGTGGAGCGACGTCCATGCGGAGATCGGCAACGCCGCCCTGCGCGATTCGCTGGCGGCGCCGCTGCGCCCGCGCTTCCCGACGCAGGAAAAGATCGTGCGCGGCGCAGCGAAACGCCGCACCGTGCGCAAGATCGCCGCGATGGCAGCGATGCTGCTGCTCAGCAGCGGCGTTGCGTGGCTGATCGACCCGGCCTACGACACGCGCCAGATCGTCACCGCGAGCGGCCAGACCTCGACGCTGACCATGGCCGACGGCAGCCGCATCCAGCTCAACACCGACAGCGCACTGCGCATCGAATCGCGCCTGTTCTCCCGCCGCGTAACGCTGCTGCGCGGCGAAGCCGGCTTCGACGTCGCGCATACCTACCGTTCCTTCGTGGTGGAGGCCAATCGCACTACCGTGACCGACATCGGCACCGTGTTCGACGTGCGCAATGAAGACGACGGCGCACGCGTGAGCGTGCAGCAAGGCGCGGTGGAAGTGCGTAGCGACGGCGGCCAGTCGCAGCTGCTCACGGCCAACCAGGCGCTGCGTTCGTCCGGCGGCACACTGGAAACACCGACTGAACTCGAACCCGGCCAGAGCGGTGCATGGCGACGCGGCAAGCTGTATTTCAACGGCACCGCGCTGCGCGAGGCTACGCTTGAGATGCAACGCTACCTGGCGCAACCGGTGGTGCTGGCCGACGCCCGCATCGGCGACCTGCGCCTGTCCGGCGAATACGACATCAAGGACGTCGACGACCTGCTGCGCGTGCTGCCGACCATCTTGCCGGTGGCGGTGAAACGCAATGCCGGCAGTATTGTCATTTCGGCCATATCCGGCACCTCCGGCAGCGCGACCAAATAAAAATAATTTTCATTCAGAGGTTCCCACGCAGCGAATTGATTTCGGTAACTCCTATAAATAACAATCACTTTTATAGGAGTAGTTCATGCGTTGTGCCGTTACGGGGGCAGGCCGTTCCTCTCGCCAGACATTGAAATTAAGACTGAAATCAGGCGTGCTTGCCGTCGGCATGTCGCTGGCGGCGATGGCCTGGGCGCAATCCGCCGCAGTCGATCTCGACATTCCCGCACAGCGTCTCGACAGCGCCTTGCGCGCGCTGGCGCGCCAGTCGGGCAAGCCCATCGTGTTTTCCACCGACATCGCCGAAAACCGCCAGGCGCCTGCCGTCAAGGGTTCCCTGACGGTCGATGAAGCCTTGCAACGCCTGCTCGATCACAGCGGCCTCGAAGTCCATCCGACCGCTGCCGGCGGCTACGCCATCACCGGCAACAAAAGTGCCGCAGCCGACAAGCTGCCTGAAGTAAGCGTGAGCGGTTCGCGTCCCTCGCTGTATGCGACCGACGGCGTCAACGTCGGCGCGCTGGGCTACAAGAAGCCGGAAGAATTGCCGTTCTCGGTGCAGTCGTATTCGACCGAACTGATCGACGCGCAAGAGTCGCGCACGATGATGGACGTGCTCAAGAATGACCCTTCGGTGCAGGACGCGACGCAGGCCGGTGCCTATGAAATGGTGCGCATCCGCGGCTACTTTTCCGACTGGACCAACACCGTGCGGCGCGACGGCATGTCGGTCGCGCCCTACTATGAAATCCCGCTGGAAAACGTCGAGCAGATCGACTTGCTGAAGGGCCCGTCGGGCTTCCTGTACGGCATCAACTCGCCGGGCGGCACCATCAACTACGCCATCAAGCGTCCGACCAAGGATCGCTTCACCAGCATCAAGACTTCGCTGCGCGACAATGGCGGCACCTACGTCGCACTGGACACCGGCGGCCCGCTTGATGACGGTCGCTTCGGCTACCGCTTCAACGTCGCGCGCGAGCGCAACGGCGACTTCCACCACAACGGCGACACCTCGCGCGACTTCGTCAGCGGCGCCTTCGACTGGGCGATCAATTCCGACCTGCTGGTGCGCGCCAACTTCGACTACCAGGAGCGCAAGATTTCCGCACAGCCGTCGATCGGCCCCTATCTCAACGGCCAGTTGCCGTCGGTCAGCAGCATCGATCCGCGCACCCTGCTGGGCCAGCCGTGGCTGCAATATGAAACGCGCACCTTCAACATCGGCGCCGATCTGCAATACCGCATCAACGACAAATGGAAGCTGACCACGCGCGCCGCGCAGTCCTACAACGGCCGTGTCGCCGCCTTCCCCGACGTGTACAACGTCGCCGCCAACGGCAACATCCTGTCGGGCGACATTTACTACAATCCCAACCAGAGCTTCCGCGTGATCTCGACCGACTCCTACGTCTCGGGCGACTTCGACACGTTCGGCATCAAACATCAGCTGGTGACCGGTTTCTCGACGCGCAATTTCCAGGCGGTCGAATCCGGCTTCAAGGTGCTGCCCGACACGGTCGGCAATATCTACAATCCGGTCTTCACCTCGGCGCCGTCGAACCTGACTTACCCGAATCACAACAAGTCGAAGAATTACCAGCCCAGCGTCTTCATCAGCGACCTGATGTCGCTGTCGGATCGCTGGGACGTGATGCTGGGCCTGCGCCACGTGCGCTACAAGAACGACAGCATGCCGGCCTCGGGCAAGAACACCTCGCAGACCGCGAGCATCAATGCGCCGTCGGCGGCGGTGACCTTCAAGGTCTTGCCTGAGCTGTCGACCTACCTGAGTTATGCGGAAGGTTTCGAACAACCCGGCCCGGCCGGCTACGACACCAACAACGCCGGCGAGAACCTGCCGCCGCTGCAGACCAAGCAATATGAAGCCGGCGTCAAATACAGCCTCAATCCGGACCTGATGCTGACCGGCGCGGTGTTCCGTCTGGAGAAGACACTGCAATACGTCAACGCCGGCCGCTTCACCGTACAAGGCGGCGTGCAACGCCACACCGGTCTGGAACTGACCGCCAACGGCCGTCTCAGCAAGCAGCTGTCGATCGTCGCCGGCCTGGCCTACCTGCAGACCAAGGCCGACAATCCGGCCGACCCGACCGTGGCCGGCAAGCAGATCGCCGACGTGCCGAAGCTGCAAGGCAATGTGTTCCTCGACTATCGCGTGCCTGGCATCGATGGCCTCAACGTCAACGGCGGCATGTACTACGTCGGCCGCCGTCCGCTCAATACGCAGAACACCGCGTGGATGGGCGGCTATACCCGCTTCGACAGCGGCGCGCGTTACGTCACGCGCATCGGCGGCTACAAGACCACCTTCGGCCTGACCGTGCAGAACCTGCTCGACAAGCGCTACTGGGCCGCCGGCGATGCCGACATCAACGGCGCCTGGGCCGGCAAGCCGCGCACCATGTTCGTCAGCGCGCAGGTCGACATGTAGTCAACCGCAGTACAGCACGCCGTCTTCCCTCCCCCGGAGACGGCGTGCACATCGCCCAGCCAGCAACAGGCCAGCACGAGCGATCTTCATCCCGTTCAACCCGGATCAGATCAGGAAGGCATCATGGCACTTGCACTCGCGCACACCTCCGCCGCAATCGCACCAACAACCTTGCCGTTGCCGGCAGTCTCGTCATCCATCTATCGACATCGCCTGTCGCCGCTCGAATGGTCGGCCATTGCGCGTATCGTCGACGAACTCGAACAAAGTTTCGGCAGCGTCGAGACGCCGGAATTCGCCGACGCCTGCAGTCTCTCGGCGCAACAACTGCCGCGCAGCCTGCGCGAACTGGCGCACCGTTTCAAATACCTGCACCTGCCTTGCGGCGCGGTGCTGCTGAGCGGGGTGCCGGTCGACGACGAGCGCATCGGCCCGTCGCCGGCGCACTGGGACGCGCCCTGGCGCAATCCGCCCAACCTGCGCGAAGAAATCGCACAGTGCCTGATATCGGCGGCGCTGGGCGACATCTTCGGCTGGCGCACGCAGGAGAACGGCCGCTTCCTGCGCCACATCGTGCCGATCGACAAGGAACGCAACGAGCAACTCGGTGGCAGCAGTTCCACCACGCTGGTGTGGCACAACGAAGAAGCCTTCCACGTGCTGCGCTGCGACTTCCTGTCGATCTTCTGCTACCGCAACGAGGAGCGCGCGGAAACCATCCTGTCCTACATCGGCGACCTGCATATCCCCGATGACAAATGGGCGGTGCTGGCGGCGCCGCGTTTCGTCATCCTACCGGACAAATCGCATCTGCCGGACCAGAACATCAGCGAACACTGGCGCCTCGACGACCACGCCTTCGAACACATCCGGCGCATGCACGCCGATCCGCAACCGGTGCCGGCGCTGTCGGGCGCGCGCGAGCAGCCGTTCATCCAGGTCGACGAGGCATTCATGCAGGCGCTGCCCGGCGACCACGAAGCGGCCGAAGCGCTGGACTGGCTGCTGCGCCAGTTCGACGCGCACAAGTCCGCCGTCATCATGCAGCCGGGCGACATGCTGTGGATCGACAACAAGCGCGCGGTGCACGGGCGCTCGGTCTACCAGCCCAATTACGGACCGCGCCATCGCTGGCTGCGGCGCGTCAACCTCACGCTCAACCTGCGCGGCTCGCTTCCCTACCGCGAAAACGCCGTCGGCCGCCACATCGTCTGATCGGCTCAGCGACACATCCCACATCTTCTCCAAGGAGACATCATGACCACCATCACGGAAGATGGCGCAGGCGCCATCTGCGTCCTCAACAAGCAAGACCTGGCCGGACTGCGCTATTCGCTGACCGAAGTGCTGCGCACCGTCGAAGACGCCTACAAGGCCTACGCCGCCGGCCTGTCGGCCAATCCGCGCAAGCTCACCGCCAAACCCGACGACGGCCGTTCGCTGGCCTATTCGATGCTGGGCCGCGACGGCGAGCGGCAGACGGTGGCGTTCAAGACCTCGTACAAGTTCAACGCCAACGAAGATCAGTCGCTGCAAAAATACTATACGTCGCTGCTGCTGTACGACGACGCCACCGGACTGCCGATCGCCCTGATGGATTGCAGCCTGGTCGGCGCGCTGCGTACGCCGGCGGCGTCGGCCTTGCTGGCGCGCAGCTGCGCCCGCAGCGATGCGCAGACCGCGCTGGTGATCGGCAGCGGCGTGCAGGGGCAGAATGCGTTTCCGTTCCTGGTGGCGGCAATGCCCCAGCTCAAGCGGCTGATCATCCATGGCAATCATGAAGACGGCATCGCCGCAGCGATCGAACGCCTGCACGAACACTATCCGGATCGCCGCATCGAGGTGTCGTCCCATCTCGAACAATCCGCGCGCAGTGCCGACATCATCATCGGCGCCGCCGGACCGGCATCGGAAAAAATCTCCGGCGCGGTGCGGCGCGACTGGCTCAAGCCGGGCGCGCTGACGATCCTGGTCGGTTACGGCCTGCACCCGGAACTTCTGCACCACGCCGACTACTGCGTCGCCACCAGCGAGGCGCAGATGCGCGTGACCGGCACCGATCTGGCCGATGCGAATGGCAACTTGCCGGCGGTCGACGCCGAACTGCCCGACATCCTCGCCGGCAGCAAGAGCGGTCGCGTGCATGACGACCAGCGCGTGTTCGCTTACAACAGCGGCATGATCATCACGGACATTGCGCTCGGCCGCCTGTTCGCCGAACGCGCCCGCGCCCAGCAACTGGGCCAGACCGTACGCTTGTGGTGAGGCAGACATGGACCGACTAAGCCAGAAGGCGCTGGCCGCCTCCGCTCTCTCTCTGCCGCAATTGCCCGCCTTGCAGCATCCGCTGACGGCCAAGCTGATTGCACATCATCGCGGCTTGCTGTCCGAGCTGAGCCAAGGCCTGGGCAGCACCTTGCACGTCTTGTTGCCGGAAGTATTCGACGATACCGCGCGGCAATTTCGGCAGGCGCTTGACGACGCCGGCGTGGACGGCTTCGTGCTGTTCGCCAAGAAGGCCAACAAGGGTCGCAGCTTCGTCGAACGCTGTCCGGCGCTGGGCATCGGCATCGACGCCGCCAGCCTGCAGGAAGCCGAGCAGGCGCTCGGCTGCGGCGTGACCGGCGAGCATATCGGCATCACCGGACCCGGCAAGCATCCCGCCCTGCTCAATCTCGCGCTGCGCCAACGCTGCCTGGTCGCCATCGACAGCGTGGAAGAGTTGCGCGCGTTTGCAGCGCAGGCGCAGCAGGCCGGTTGCCGCGGCCGCGTCCTGCTGCGTTGCCGTCCGCAGAGCCAGCCGCGCAGCCGTTTCGGCATGAGCGACGACGAACGTGAAGCGGCGTTGGACTTGTGCCTGCAGCATCGCGACGTGCTGGACATGGAGGGGTTCTCTTTCCATCTCTCCGGCTACAGCGCCGCAGCGCGCGCGGAAGAAGCGCATCGCCTGGTCGACGCCTGCATCAATGCGCGCGCCCGTGGCCTGACCAGGTGCGCGACGATCAACATCGGCGGCGGCTTTGCGGTGCGCTATGTGACCGAAGAACATTGGTCGGCCTTCCTCGATCAACAAACACCGCAGCACTATCACGCGGGAAAATCCTTCGACGATTTCTATCCCTACTACAACGCCGCACCCGGCGCGGCGATGCTGGCGGCGATACTTGCGCACGCCGTTGACGGCCGTTCGCTGGCGCAAGGACTGCGCGAAAATACAATCCGCCTGATGCTGGAACCGGGCCGCGCGCTGCTCGACCAGGCCGGCTTCACCCTGTTTGAAATCCAAAGCATCAAGGACCGGCATCCTGACGCCGACACGGAAACGGAATCCGGCTACGGCATCGTCACCGTCGGCGGCACCAGCTTCAGCCTGTCCGAGCAATGGTTCAACAGCGAGTACGCGCCCGATCCGCTTTTGCTGCCGCGCCGCGATGTTGCGACGACGTCTTCTGCCTACGCCGCCTACGCTGCCTGTATCGGCGGCGCCAGTTGCCTCGACAGCGACATGGTGACCTGGCGCAAGATCGTGTTCCCGCAGCGCCCCGCAGCCGGCGATCTGCTGGTCTACCTGAACACGGCCGGTTACCAGATGGATTCCAACGAATCGCCGTTCCACGATTTACCCCTGCCAGCCAAGGTCGTCGTCACGATGGACCAGGGCAAGCCATGCTGGCGTCTGGACCAACGTCCGCACGCCGCCTTTGCATAAATTCCCTACCCCCCGAAGGAGAATCAACATGGATCGTCAATCCCCGCAGGTCTTGTCCACCGTCGCCGTCCCTGCGCATCAGCCGGCCGGCGCCATCGTCAATCGCGTCTCGCAACTGATCGGCAGCACGCCGCTGATGGAATTGCTGCGCACGCGCTTCGGCAGCCGCATCCTGCTCAAGCTGGAGCAAAGCAATCCCACCGGCAGCGCCAAGATCCGCATGGCGCGCCAGATGCTCGACGAAGCCGAACAGCAAGGCCTGCTGGCGCCGGGCGGCTGGGTGATCGAGTCGACCTCCGGCAACACCGGCATGGGGCTGGCGCTGCTGGCCGCCGAACGCGGTTATCGCTTCACCGCGGTGGTCGATCATCACGCCGCCAAGGACAAGATCCGCGCGATGCAAGCCTTCGGCGCCGAGCTAATCTTCGTCAACGAAGACGGCGGCGATTCGCTCGCGACCGCCGACCGTGAAGCGCTGGCAGAAAAGATCGCCGCCGAACAAGGCGCCTACTGGACCGAGCAGCACAACAACCCGGCCAACGGCAACGGCTACACCTATGTCGCCGAAGAATTGCACGAGGCGCTCGGCAAGGACATCACCCACCTGATCGGCGCGGTCGGCACCGGCGGCTCGCTATTCGGTACGGCGCGTGCACTCAAAAGCAAGCTGCCGCTGTTGCGCACCATCGGCATCGAACCGGAGGGCTCGATCGCCTTCGGCGGTCCCGGCGGTCCCTACTATCAGTCCGGCACCGGCACGCCGCCGGGAGCGGAAATCGGCGCGCTGGTCGACTACGATCTGCTCGATGAAGGCCTCAAGGTCTCCGACAAGCAGGCCTTCAATACGGCGCGCTACATCGCGCGCAAGTATGCGTTGCTGGTCGGCGGCTCGGGCGGCGGCGTGATCTACCAGGCCATCAAACGCATCGAGACGGCACCGCCGGGCAGCACCTTCGTCGTGTTGATCTGCGACGGCGGCGAAAAATATCTCGATACCGTCTTCAACGATGACTGGATGAATGAGCGCGACCTGATCGACGCCGCCGTCGGCGTTGAACTGGACGGCATGCTCGCGCAGCTGACGGGGCGCGCATGACCATGCTGCTGCCTCGTTCCATGCTGAAAGCCGACGTCGCGCATATCGGTGCGCTGGCGGGGCCGCTGATCCTGACGCAGTTCGCCCAGGTGGCGTTGTCGACCACCGGCGTGCTCATGATGGGTTGGCTGGGCCCGCTCGACATCGCCGCCGGCGGCCTGGCGCTGGCCGTGTTCAATCTGCTGCGCACCACCGGCGTCGGCCTGGTCACGCCGACCGGCAACCTGGTGGCGACGGCGGCCGCAGCCGGACTCGATTCGCCGCGCGCCGCCGCCGAAGTGCGCGACATGGTGCGCGCCAGCTTCGCCATCGCGACGCTGGCCGGGCTGGTGTTCTGGGCCATGATGCTGGGCGCGGGACATGCCTTGCACTGGATGGGGCAGGACACCGCCGTAGTGGCGCGCACCGGCGACTACCTGTTCGCCGCCGCGCCGGGCATCTTGCCTCTGCTGTGGTTTCAGGCGCTGCGCAACTTCACGGTCGGGCTGCGACGGCCGGGTCCGTTGCTGGCGATCACGCTGGCGGCGGTCGTCGTCAACGTCGCGCTCAACTATGTGCTGACGGTCGGCGCCTTCGGCTTTGCGGGGATGGGCCTGGCCGGCATCGCCTGGTCGTCGACCGTGGTCAACCTGTTTTCCTTCGTGGTGTTCCTGCTGATCGTGCGCCGCGACGCCACCCTGCGCCGCCTGTTGTCGGTGCGCATCTGGCATACCGGTCGCGTGGCCTTGTCGCGCACCTGGAAGATGGGTCTGCCGGTGGCTGCGACCTACGGCTCCGAGGCCGGCTTCTTCGCCGCGATCGCCTTGCTGGTGGGCGCGCTCGGCGCCGATGCGCTGGCCGCGCATACGGTGGTCAATCAGGCCGTCTACATCGTGTTCATGATCTCGGTCGGGCTGTCGCATGCGACCTCGATCTGCATCAGCCGCACCTGGGCGCAGAACGATATCGCCACCTCGCGCCGCTATGGCTATACCGGGCTGGGCATGGGTGGGGCCTGCATGGCGCTGATCGGCATGGTGTACTGCGTGGCGCCGCAATGGGTGCTGGGCGCATTCCTGCATCAGAGCCAGGCCGGCGACGGCGCGGTGCTGGCGATTGCCGGCAAGCTGCTGTTGCTGGCGGCGGTGCTGCAGATCTTCGACTGCGCGCAAAACATCGGCATCGGCATCTTGCGCGGCGCCGGCGAGACCGGCAGCTCATTCGTGATGACGTTGATCGGTTACTGGGGCGTGGGCTTGCCGGGCGCGTGGCTGTTGAGCCGCTGGCTCGGGCTGGGCGCCACCGGTGTCTGGCTGGGACTGACGCTGGGACTGATCGTCACCGCCGCGCAACTGATCACGCGCTTTCGCCACCTGATCGCGGAGCGGACGCAGAGTCGCGCCGTCTCCTGTGAATTGGCGCAATGACGCACCGCCCGGTTTTTACTTTTTGAGGAAATCTCATGCTGCACTGGACCTGGAAAAACTTCGACCAACTCTCGCTGGAACAACTCTATGACGCCATCCATCTGCGCCAGCAGGTGTTCGTCATCGAGCAGCAATGCCTGTATCTCGACGCCGACGGTTTCGATCCGGCCTGCCTGCACGGCCTGGGCTACGACGATGCGGGCGTGCTTCAAGCCTATGCCCGCATCCTGCCGCCCGGCGTGCGCTACGCCGAGCCGTCGATCGGCCGCGTGATCGTCGCAGAACAGCTGCGCGGCAAGGGCATCGGAGAAGTATTGATGCGGCAGGCGCTGTTGCGTGCGGCCGCGCTGTATCCCGACGTGCCGGTGCGCATCAGCGCGCAGGCGCGGCTGGAAGGTTTCTATCATCGACTGGGATTCGTGAGCGTCGGTGAGCTGTACGACGACGTCGGCATCCCGCACGTCGACATGCTGATCGCGGAATACGCCGAGAAGCTGAGCGCTTAGCCGAACACCACACGGAAACGGGCGCCGGGAACCACATTCTCGGCGTGCAGCGTCCAGCCGTGGGCGTGGGCGATTTCTTCGCAGATGGACAGCCCCAGTCCGGCGCCTTCGTCGCGACGATGGGCGCCGCGCCAGAAGCGCTTGAACAATTGCGGCATGGCCTCGGCCGGAATGCCGCCGCCGTAATCGCGCACGGCGACGCCGCGCGCGCTGACGTTGACGTCGACGGCGCTGCCGGGCGGCGCATGGTGAACGGCATTCTCGATCAGGTTTCGCATCAGCACGAACAGCGCACCGCGATCGGCCGCAATCATTACCGGCTCGTCATTGGAGGCGCCGACGATGTGGACTTCGCGCTGTTGCGCCAGGCGCTCCAGCTGTGCCGAGGCTTCGGCGGCGATGTCCTTGAGGTCGATCTGTTCCATCGCATAATTCTGGCGCTCGCTGGCTTCGGCCAGATGCAGCAACTGATGCACTTGGCGCGCCATGTGGTCGAGGTCGCGCAGCAAGGCGCCGCGGTCGCCGCGCTCGTCGAGTTCGATTTGGCCGCGCATCAATGCCAGTGGCGTCTTCAGTTCATGCGCGGCGGTGGCGAGGAATTCGCGCTGCACGCGATAGCCGTCTTCGAGTCGTTGCAGCGCCAGGTTGAAGGCGTTGAACAGCGGCGCCAGCTCGCTCGGCACGTCTTCCAGCGACAAGCGCGCCGACAGGTTGTCGACCTGGATCTGCCCGGCGGCGGCCGAGGCCTTGCGCAGCGGTTTCAGCGCGCGATGCAAGGTGGCCACCACGATCAGGCTGAACAGCAGCATGGCGACGACGGCGGCGGCGATGGCGATCTTCTGCGCTTTCTCGCTGTCGCTGCCGACGATGATCCGTTGCATGCGCTCGCTGCGCATCAATTGCACGTAGAAGGTATGGCCGTCCCGGATGAAAGGCACCGTTACGACTTGCTGCCCTTCGCCGTTGCTAACTACGCGGAAGCGACTGCGTTGCGGGTCGAAGCTTTCGCCGGCGGGTGCATAGGCGGTAGCAGCATGGTCCGACGACAGCAAGGCGGCGCCGTTCCGATCGACCACGCGGTAGGCAGCATCCTGCAACAGCACCGAATAGATCGCCGTCATTTTCTGATTCAGCTTGACGCTGTCCGGTACGCCGGCGGCGTTGAACTGGACGCCTGCGACGATGCGCGCCGCATTGTGGTCGAGGTCGAGATTGATCAGCATGTCCGGCCCCCAGCGCAACAACCCGGCCAGCACCAGCACGACGATGCCGCTGATGCAGGTCAGCGCGATCGCCGTCGTGGTCAGCAGTCTTGACGAAAGACTCTTCATAATTGTTCCTGCTCCGGTTTGACGTAGTCGAGCAAGGCATAGCCGTGACCGCGAATATTGCCGATCTGCAGCGGCGACTCGATCGCCAGCAGCTTGCGGCGCAGGCGATGCAGCGCAACGTCGAGCGCGTTCGGCGTGACCGGTTCCGACAAGCCCCAGGCCGCCGCTTCCAGTGCAGTGCGCCGCACCGACTTGCCGGCCGCTCGCACCAGCGCCAGCATCAGTTGCAACTCGGCCGCGGCCAGCGACACCGACTCGTCGCCGTGGCGCATGCAACCGGCGTCAGGCTCGATGCGCAGCCCGGCGAACTCGGGCGAGAGGCTTTGCAGCTGCACGGGACGGCGCATCAGCGCACGCACGCGCGCCACCATTTCTTCCATCGAAAAAGGCTTGGCCAGATAATCGTCGGCACCGGCTTCCAGCCCGCCTACGCGGTCGTGCAAGGCGTCGCGCGCGGTCAGCATCAGGCAGGGCGTGAGCACGCCGCGGGCGCGCAACTGGCGCACCAGGTCGAGGCCGTCGCCGTCGGGCACGTTGCGGTCCAGCACCAATACCGGATACGCCATCTGCGCGCAGCCGTCGACGGCGTGCGCGATGGTGGTGTAGATGTCGGTCTCGATGCCGGCCGCGGCCAGCGCCTTCGCAATCAGCGCCGCCATGCGTTCATGATCTTCCAGCAGCGCGATGCGATTCATTGACTACCCTCAGAATTTATAGACATACCCCAGCCGCAGCGACGGCGAGGTGGAGCGATCGACCAGCGGACTATCGGTGATGCCGCTGCCGTAATGCGTCACGCCGAGGTCGAGGAACACCGACTGCGACGTGGTCAGGCTGTAGTCGGCGCGCACGCCGGCATCCAGGTTGACGGTCGACTTGCCGTTGTAGGCCGCGCGCGCGGCGGTGACTTCGGACGATTTCACGCCGTAGTAGTAATTGACGTACTCGTTGTTCATCCAGGTCACGCCCAGATGCGGCGTCAGACGTACTTTCCCGGTCGTGAAGCCGCGCTCGGCGCCCAGTTTAACCGTTTGGCCGTTGCTGTTGCCGGCGGCCTTGAGCCACTCCAGCGAAAACTTGGCGAACGGTGCGCGCCAGGTCGCCGTGCCGCCCAGATGGAAACCGTCCTTGCGCTCGTCCATGCCGTTGAGGATGGGCGCGTCGCCCGACTTGTAGCCGTCATCGGCATATTTGGCGCGCAAGGTGAAATCGAACTGGCCGACGCTGCCGAGCTTGAAGTCGACGGCAGGGCCGGCGACGCGAAAGTAGGCGCCATTGTACAAAAGGATGGGCAGCGCCGAGGTCTTGGTGCCGTAGCCGCGATAAGGACTGCGCGAGAAGCCGGCGCCAAGGCCGAGGCCCCAGCCCGGCTCCTGTGGGCGGGCGACATCGTTGCCGCCGGTGGCGTCTTGTGTTGCGGTTTGTGCAGACGCCGCAGAGGCGGCGCCGAGGGTGAGGCCAAAAGCGAGGACGCGAAGGACAACTGTGGTGTGCCGCATGAAAACTCCCGAGAGATCGTGATGGATGGAATGCGCCACGATCATCGGACAGGCTCACTTACCAGTTACTTACCAGGATTTATCCCGTTCCCTTGCAGCAATAATTTCCAACATACCTCTCGGGTTTTTTCCGATATGGCATGGCAGAAATGTCAATTAAAGTGGATTCATAAGGAGGGAAAAACGATGACGAAAAATACTTGTTCGGCAGCATTGCTCATGCTGGCAATCGGCATACAACTTCACCTGGGCCACGGCCTGCGTGCGGCCGGCACAAGCCAGCTGGGCTTGTCGGCGATGGTGGCGGAACGCTGCCGCATCGACTTCAGCGAAGGTAGCGCGGATTATTTTCAGTCCTGCAACAGCGTCGAAGTCGCGGCGACCGAACGCGCACAAAATGTACTGGGAGAAGTCATCGCCGTGGCGGCGTCGGCCGACCCTTACTATCTGGATCGCGATCCCGAATCGACCAGGATGGCGGAAGCGGCCGCACCGGCTCCCGGCGCGGCCGCCGCCGGCGCTGACCGCAGGAGCAAGGCGCCCCGGGTCGTCACCATCCACTATTGATCAGACCTTGGAATGCCGGTGCGCCCGCGGCCGCCGGTTCCGTAGTAACGTTAAGCGGCGCGCCGAAGTCATGGCGCAAACCACCTCACCGCTCTCCCGGGACCAGCCATGAACAAGAACGTGATTCTCAGCATCGAGGACGATAGCGGCATGCATTGCGTCGACTTCATCGAAAACGACGACGGCAGCGTTTTCTACAAGGCATTCCGCAAGGATCCCGAAGATGAAGGCAAATGGACGCTGACAGCCGACTATTCTGCCGCGCGCTTCGCCACGCAGCCGGAAGCCCTGGACTCCGCCGCCCGGCGGATTCCCTGGCTGGCGGCGTATCTGCCGTCGCGACAATAAAAGATCCCCGTGCTATCGGGGCTCGCTTATCCGACGCCGGGATCACGTTCTCACTCCCCGCCGGACAACGGCGGCAACCTGCGTTTGAGCGGCGTGCTTTTGACGATCGCCGTGTTGGTCTGCGCGCTGGCGGCGAAGCGGTCCAGCACCAGATCCAGTTCCGGCAACGTGCGCACCAATAGTCGCGCGATGTAGCAATCCTCTCCCGTGACCTTGTCGCATTCGGTGAATTCCGGCGTCGCCAGGATTTGCCGTTCGACCGCGTGCAGTTGGCCCGGCAATGGCCGGATGCGGACAACGGCCTGGATCTGGTAACCGAGCGCATGGGTGTCGATGTCTATCGTGTAGGCGGTCAGGACGCCGCGCTCTTCCAGCCGCTTCAGCCGTTCGGTCACGCTCGGCGCCGACAGTCCGCTGGCCTGCGCCAGGGCCTTGAGCGAGGCACGCGCATCGGAGGCGAGCAACTGGATCAGCTTCTTGTCGATGTGGTCTAGCATCTTCGTTTCACTCCAAAATATCGGTAAAAGCCGAATTGCACCCTAAATAATAAAGGCCAAATTGCGTCCTCGCCTAATTTAATGCATGGAGCCGTTGCAGCTCATCCGGCACAATATCGGCTTCAAACAAGCTTCCTGCGAGGAAAATTCCATGGAAAAAAACATCAGGTGCGGCGCCCTGGAGATGACCGGCGCCATGCTGATTTCCGGCAGCATCGGCTGGTTCGTGCTGGCCTCCGGCATGTCGGTGCTCAACGTGGTGTTCTGGCGTTGCGTGTTCGGCACGCTGGCGCTGCTGGCGATCTGCGGCTGGCGCGGCCTGTTGCGGCGCGAGTTGCTGAGTGCACGCGTGCTGGGCTGGGCGGCGCTCGGCGGCGTCGCCATCGTGTTCAACTGGGTGCTGTTGTTCGCGGCCTATTCGCATGCCTCCATCGCCATCGCGACGACGGTCTACAACACCCAGCCGCTGATGCTGGTGGTGCTTGGCGCGGTGTTGCTACGTGAGCGCATCGCCGCCGACAAGCTGGTGTGGCTGGCAACCGGCTTCGTCGGCATGCTGGTCATCGTCAATGCGCGCGCCGATGCCGGCTACGCCAGCGGCAGCTATCTCGCCGGCGTGGCGCTGGCGCTGGGCGCGGCCTTCCTGTACGCGATAGCGGCGCTGATCGCCAAGCGCCTGACCGGCACGCCGCCGCACCTGATTGCGCTGATCCAGGTTGCGGTGGGCATCGTGCTGCTGGCGCCGCTGGCGGATTTCTCCGCCCTGCCGCAGGGAAGCGGATGGAGCTATCTCATTGTGATGGGCATCGTCCACACCGGCGTGATGTATGTCTGGCTGTACGGCGCGATCCAGAAACTGCCGACCGTGATCACCGGCACGCTGGCGTTCATTTATCCGGTGGCGGCGATTGCGGTGGATTGGGTGGCGTTCGGACACCGGCTGCAGCCGCTGCAATGGTGCGGCGTGGCCGCCGTGCTGCTGGCAACTGCGGGCATGAGCCTGGGTTGGCGCGTGCTGGGGCGTAAACGCGTCAGCGCCTAACGCCCCTGGATCGAAATCGCACGCGCCGCCAGCATCACCATGTCGGCATGGCGACGCTCGTCGACGTCGCCGCCCCAGCGCGCTGTGGTGATCGCCAGGTTGACCGCGCCGATGGCGCGGCCCAGGCGTGTGTCCCTGACCACCGCGGCGGTGGAGATATCGCCCAGAAAATATTCTTCGCGGATGTGCGCATAGCCCTGCTCGCGGAACTGCGCGAGGCGCTGTTTGATCTGGCCGCGATCGGCGATGGTGAACGGCGTGTACATCTTGAGATCGCTGCGGTCGAGGATGTCGTCGACCTCAGCATCATCCAGCGTCGACATGATCGCCAGCCCAGAAGCCGTGCAATAGGCCGGCAGGCGGGTGCCGGTGACGACGTTGGGATTGAGCACGTTGCGGCTGACGATACGCTGCACGAACACCACGTCGGCGCCGTCGAGGATGGTCAGGTTGGTGGTCTCTTCGGTTTCCTGGCTCAACTGCTGCAGGTAAGGCGTGGCGCGACGCACCAGATCGCTCGAGGTCAGGTAGTGAAAGGCGAAGTTGAGCACCTTGGGCGCGAGTTCGTACTTGCGCACTTCCTCATCCTTGGTCAGGTAGCCCAGCGTCATCAGCGTGTACGTGAAACGCTGCGCCGTGCTGAGGTCGAAGCCGGTCAGCGCGGCGATCTGCGACAGCGACAACTGGCGCTGCTGGCCGTCGAAGGCCATCAGCACGCGCATGGATTTTTCCACCGAGTTGACGTACAGCGGCGAGTTGATGCCGGTGTTGTCCGGCGCAGGCACGGCGACCTCAGGTTCGGCGGCAGCGCGGCCGGCCGGCTTGGCGCGCGTCTTCGTCTTGATTTCAGCGCCGTCGGTTTTCTTCGTCATAAGTTGGCTTGTCGGCTGGTGGCTGTGCGGCGTGGGAAAACGCTATTATCGTCGTTCTGCCCGCACCGGGCTACTGTCCCACGCAGCGCGGACGTCGGGTTTCAGCAGATGCTTCTTGATGCGCTCGCTGAGCGTGGTTTCGAAGCCGTCGGCCTGCAGGTAATAGCGCGGCAGTTGATAGCTGGCCAGTTTCGATCTGGCCCATTGCGCCAGCGCCGGGAAGGCGGCTTCCTGTCCTTCCTTGTATTGAACGTAAAGCATGATCTCTTGCTCGCCGATGTCGCCCGTGACGCCAACTGCTGCTGCGGCAGCGACCGCCGGATGCATCACGAAGACGCGTTCGATTTCCCAGGCCGAGACGTTCTCGCCGCGCACGCGCATGCTGTCGGTCTTGCGGCCGACGAAGTACAGATCACCCTCCTCGTCCATGCGCGCCATGTCGCCGGTGTGCAGCTTGCCGCCTTGCAGCGCTTCGGCGCTGGCCTTGGGATTGTCGAGGTAACCCGGCAGGAAGCAGCCTTCGACCTCACTCGACACCACCACCTGGCCGATCTCGCCGACCGGCGTCGGGGTGCCGTCGGCGTTGCGCAACTCGACCTGCAGCCACGGCAACGCACGTCCGATCGAGCCGACCTTGCCGCTGGTGTTGACGGTGGTAAAACTCGATCCCTCGGTCATGCCGTAGCACTCGCGCAGCGATAGCTGCAGGCGTTCCAGGATACCGTTCCAGGCGCGCGGCGACACGCCCGCTCCCCATGCTACGCGCAGGGTATGCTGTGCAGGCTGCGCATCGGGCGGCAGCTGCGTGAGGATGTCGAGGATGCCGCCGAGATAGTGCAGATGAGTGGCCTGCGCCGCCTCGATCTGCTGCCAGAACTTGCTGGACGAAAAGCGCTCGACGATGTGCAGTTCGGTCTGTTGCAGGAACGGCACCAGCAGCATCTGCGCGCCGCCGATGTGGCACAGCGGCTCCCACACAAACATGCGATCGCCCGGCCCCACGTCCGAGACCTTCAGCGTGCCTTCGCTGGCGATGCGCATCATGCGGTGCGTGAACACCACGCCCTTGGGTGCGCCGGTGGTGCCGGAAGTGTAGATCAGGCACAGCGTATCGAGCGGCGCGATGTCGGCCGCGCGCGGTGCTTGCTGTTCATCGGCAACGTCCTCGTCGACGAATTCATCGAGCCATGCCAGCCGGTCCTGCAGCTCGGGCAGCTCCGCCAGCGGTTCGGCAAAACTGCGCTGGGCGATGAACAGGGTCGGCGCGCAATGTCCCAGCAGATAGCTGATGCCGGGCGCCTTCAGGCGCATGTTCACCGGCACCCACACCACGCCGCCCAGCATCAGCGCATAGATCAGGGCCATGTGGTCGAGGCCGTTTTCAAGCATCAGCGCGACCCGGTCGCCGCGCCGGATGCCGCGCGCGGCGAGGCGCTGCTGCATGGCGGCGACGCGCACCGCCATCTCGGCGAAGGAGGTCTTGCGGCCGTTGAAGACGATCAGCGTGCGCTCGCTTTTTTCGAGCAGGCCTTTGAGCAGCAGCGAGACAACGTCGAGATTGTCGTCACCGCAACGGGATGGAAAGTAATGTGTGTAGCGATGCATGGTGTAGTTGAATAGTGGTTAGTACATGGCGTGCGTGCGGCGACGCGCCATCTTGTAGAACGCCGGCAGCAGGACCAGCAGCGCGATCACGATCACCATGACCAGCGATACCGCGGCCAGGGTCGGATTGACCTGCAGGATCATGTCGTCCCACATCTGTTTGGGCAGCGTGTTCTTCATGCCGCCGCTGACGAAAATCGCGATCGTCAGTTCATCGAAGGAAATGATGAACGCCATCTGCAGCGCCGCCGCCACGCTGCCGATCATCATCGGCAGCTGGATCGTGCGCAGCCGGGCGAATGCCGATGCGCCGAGGATCCGGGCCGCATCATCAAGTCGCCAGTCGAAACGCTTGAGCGCTGCCGCCATGGTGACCACCACATACGGAATGGCCAGCACGGTGTGGCCGATGGTCAGGCCGAGGTCGGTGCCGACCAGACCCATGCGCGAAAAAAGATAGAACAAGCCGACCGCCACCACGATGCGCGGCACGATCAGCGGCGCCAGCAGGAAGGCGAACACCGGCTTGGTCCAGCGCGACGGCAGGCGTGTCAGCGCCAGTGCTGCGCCGATGCCCAGCGCGGTCGACGCCAGCGCGGTGACAATGGCGACACCGAATGAACGCAGGAACGAGGCCTGCCACACCGGCGAAAAAATGAACGCTTCAAACCAGCGCAGACTGAAGCCTTGCGGCGGGAATGACAGGAACGGCGAATTGGTGAAGGCGATCGGGAACACCACGATGATCGGCAGCGACAGCAAGGCCACCGCGAGCACGCTGTAGAGTTTCAATCCCTTCACTTTTTTCAGCACCGGGCCGGCCGCGCCGTAGCCGCTGCCGCACAGGCGACCGATGGCGATCAGCGCTGCCGTGGTGGCGGCCGAGTTGTTCTTCTTCGGCGCCGCGCGGGCGTCGCCGCTGAGCGAAGACAAACCCACCAGCTTGTCGTACAGCATGAACACCGCCACCGCGAAGATCAGCAGCACGGTCGACAGCGCCGCGGCGTACGGCAGATTGAACAGGTCATTGATAGCCGAGATCACCAGTTGCGCGACCATGGTTTCCTTCGGCGTGCCGAGCAGTGTCGGCAGGATGAAGAAACCCAGGCTGGTGATGAACACCAGCAAGCCCGCCGCCGCGATGCCGGGCGCGGCCATTGGCAGGAACACCGAGAAGAACGCCACCGAGCGATTGGCGCCCAGCGTCTCCGCCGCCTGCAGCAACTGGGCGTTGACGCCGCGCATGATCGGCAACATGTTGATCACGGCCAGCGGCAGCATGGCGTGCACCATACCGATCATCACGCCCATCATGGACGGCGCCAGCGCGTGCGGATCGTCGACCAGGCCGAGGCTGGCCGCCAGCGTCAGCAGGATGCCGGTCTTCGACAGCACCAGAATCCAGGCGAAGGTCTTGACCAGGTAACTAGTCCAGAACGGCACCATGATCCAGATCATCCAGCGCTCGCGGAAACGGTCGCTCAGCTGGCTCAGGAAATACGCCACCGGAAAACCCAGCAGCACCGACAACAGCGCCGTCAGGCCGGAGATCAGGAAGGTATTGCCGAGCACCTTGGCGAACACCAGGTCGTTGGTCATGCGGCGGAACTGGTCGAGCGTGGCGTGGCCGTCGGCGTTGACGATGCCGGTCTGCAGGATCTCGACCACCGGCACGCAGAAGAAGCAGATCAAGAACACGAAGCAGGGCAAGGCCGGCAGCCATGCACGCAAGGATTTCTTCGCGGCGCTCGAAGAGAAGGAACTGGACATGGAAAATCCCCGTATCAATGAAATCAGTGAAATCGGTGCAGCGAAGTTCAGCAGGTCACGACGGCGGCGTGTTCCGCATGCCAGCGAATGCCGACGCCGTCGCCCACCGCAGGCGCTTCACGGCGGCCGCAGCGCAGCAGGAAAGGCCGGCTCTCGCCGATGTCGACCATCACGCGAATATCCGAGCCGGCGAATACGACTTCGCTGACGATGCCCTTGACGTAGGCATCGTCGACGCCGGCCAGGCAGGCTTCTTCAGGACGCACCACCAGCGAGATGTCCGCGCCCGCGCCGGTCCCATCCGTGCGCTGCACCGGCAGCGGCACGTCGAAGCGGCCGTTGCTCAGGCGCTCGCCGGCCACGCGTCCCGACAACAGGTTGGAGTAACCGATGAACTGCGCCGAAAACGCTGTAGCCGGACGGTCGTACAGATCCTGCGGCGTGCCGATCTGTTCGATCTTCGACTGATTCATCAGGCAGATGCGGTCGGACAGGTTCAACGCTTCTTCCTGGTCGTGCGTGACGTAGATGAAGGTGGCTCCGAGGTCCTTGTGCAGGCTGCGGATTTCCGATTGCATGTGTTCGCGCAGTTTCTTGTCAAGCGCGCCGAGCGGTTCGTCGAGCAGGATCACCGACGGCTTGTAGACGAAGCAGCGCGCCAGTGCGATGCGCTGCTGCTGGCCGCCGGACAGCTCGCGCGGCAGGCGGTTGGCGTAGCTGCCCATCTGCACCATTTCCAGTGCGTCGCGCACGGCGGCCGTCATGGCCGCCTTGTCCATCTTGCGCATGCGCAGCGGGTAGGCGATGTTTTCCCACACCGACAGATGCGGGAACAGCGCATAGCTCTGGAACACCATGCCGATGCCGCGCTCGCCGGCCGCGGTGTGGGTGGCGTCCTTGCCGTTGATGAACAGCGAACCGCCGCTCGGCTCGACCAGCCCTGCAAGAATCTGCAACAACGTGGTCTTGCCGGAGCCGGACGGTCCCAGCAGGGTGAGGAACTCGCCGTCCATGACGTCGAGGTCGGTCGGCGACAGCGCCGTGACGCTGTCGTAGTGCTTGCTGATTGCACGTGTTTGCAGTCTGGCAGTCATCACTTGCTTCTCTATCAGGAAAGTAACCAGGCGTTGAAGCGGTCCGAAACCGCGTTGCGGTTCTTGTGCCACCACTGGCCGCTGGGCGGACGCATCATGGCGATGTTGGCGGGTGCAGTCGGCAGGATGGCGGCGCGTGCGGCGGGAATGTCCTTGTAGGCTTCCAGCGCGGTCGGGCCGTATGCCAGCGTGTCGGTGAAGCCGCTCTGGCGCTTGGCGTCGGCACAGAACTTGACGAATTCCTTGGCAACGGCGGCACGCGGATTGCCCTTCGGCACGCCCCAGCCTTCGATTGAGTACAAGCCCTGATTCCAGTTGATCGCCACCGGTGCGCCGCCTTCGATGGCGGTTTGCGCGCGCGCATTCCAGGTCGAGATCATGTCGACTTCGCCGGACTGGATCAGCTGCATCGCCTGGGCGCCGCTGGTCCACCAGACCGCCACGTGTTTCCTGATGCGATCGAGGCTCTTGAAGGCGCGATCCAGATCGAGCGGATACAGCTTGTCAGGTGCAACGCCGTCTGCCATCAGCGCTTGCTCAAGGGTGTCGATGGCGTTGCGGCGCAGCGAGCGGCGGCCCGGGAATTTTTCCACGTTCCAGAAATCGGCCCAGGTCTTGGGCGGATTCTTGGCGAACTTGTCGGTGCGGTAAGCGAGGATGGTCGCGTAGACGTCGACGCCGACGAAGCTCGACGTGATCGCGCCGGGCAGCATGTTCTTGAAGTCGGTCGGCACGATGCCGAGCGGCTCCAGCATGCCGGCTTCTTCAAGGATGGGAATGTCTTGCGCCAGCGTCAGCGTGGTGACATCCCACACGAAATTCTTGGTTTGCACCATGGCGGTCAGTTGCGCGACCGGCTGCGCTTCGCGGGCGACGTTGACGATCTTCACGCCGGTGGCTTTTTCAAACGGATCGTAGAAGGCCTTGCGATAGGCGGCAGTGTAGGGACCACCAGGATCGGCCACCACCAGTTGCTTGGTCTGCGCGAAGACCGACTGCGCGATGCCGCCGACACCGGCAGCCGCGATACCTGCCGCGCCGGCCACTTTCAGGACGGTGCGGCGTTGATGGTTGAATTGCTGAGTCATACGTACTCCCATAAGTGATTGTTAGAGGAATTGCCGACCTGCGACTGCCGTGGTGCTGTGTACTTTCCTGCTCTGCGAGGTGATGCGGATCTCGTTATCTCGTTATCTCGTTTACGCGCCGATGGTGCGGCCGCGCTTCTTGAAGAACTCTTCCATCATGCGGGCCGGTTCGCCGGTGGCGTAGGCTTCGCCCTGGATGCGGCGACCGGCGGCGATGGCGTCGACAAAACTCGGTTCGGTGATTTCGTAGAAGCGCTGCTTGTCGAGACGCATCGCGACCGGCGGTTTGGCCGCCAGTTCGCGCGCGATGGTGAGCGATTTGCTCATGACTTCGGCGGCCGGCACCAGGTGATGGATCAGGCCGAGGCGATGCGCTTCTTCGGCTTCCATCATGCGGCCGGTGAGCGTCAGTTCGATGGTGCGCGACAGGCCGAGCATCTGGGTCATGATCCACGGGCCGGTGACGCTGGGGATACCGGAATTGATTTCCGGCTGGCCCATGCGCGAACCCGCGTGACCGACGCGGACGTCGCCCAGCAGCGTGACCTGGAACGCCGAACCGGCGGCGGTGCCGTTGAGCGCCATGACCAGCGGCTTCTTGAGCGAGCGCAAAGTGCGGTAATAGTTTTCCCACTCGGTCATCCATTCATCTGCGCGCTGCTCGTCGAAGCCGTGTGCTTCTTCCAGGTCCTGCCCCGCGCAGAATGCACGGTCGCCGGCGCCGGTCATGATGATGGCGCCGATGGCTGCATCCTGATCGCTGCGCTTGAGCGCGGCGATGATCTCGGCGCGCATTTCGCTGTTCCAGGCGTTGAGCTTTTCAGGGCGGTTGAGGGTGATGATGGCGACATTGCCGTCATGTGAAACCTTGATGAATTTTTCCATAACTATTCCTATGCAATAATTAATGTTTTATACCGCTAATTCATGGTACAGCAATTAATGTGCCTGTCTATATGCGATGCAAGATGGTGTTTTTCGCTTGTAAACCGTGCATTTCCTCTGGTTTTACGGTGCGGTGCACTACGATTGCGCCGCGCGCGATCAAGCACGGTGCAAGCCGGCGCAGCGGCAAAACAAGGGAAAAGAAACAAGAAGGGGACGTTCAGACGCAGTAAAACCGCTCCGGGATGGAGGCGGTTTCAATGTAAAGCGTGGGATTCAGGCGGAAGGACTTGAGACGGAAGAGAATGAGGCGGGAGAGAAAAACGCGGCCGGCTCAGCGCGCCAGCTGACGGATGCCAAGCGCGACGATGACGCCGCCGCAAAGACGGTCGACCCAGAGTTTGCCGGCGCGATAGTGCGAGGCGATGCGCGCGTGCGACATCAGGATCGCCACCATCGAATACCACGACGAAGCAACCACGCCGACCACGCCCAGCATGGCGGCGAAGGTCGGCCACGAGACATGCGCCGGCGTCGCCGAGGCGAACACCGCGGCGAAGAAGGCCATCGATTTCGGATTGACGATGTTGGTCAGGAAACCTTGCACGAAGGCCTGGCGCAATCCCGCCGCTGCTTCGGTGCCGGTTGCGGCACTGGTCTCATTCGAGGGGGCGGAACCGCTCCCGGCCTTGAGAATAAGATTGGCGCCGAACCAGATCAGGTAAGCCGCGCCCGCGATCTTGACCGCCAGCGCAGCCCACGGAAATGCAGCGAACACGATGCCCACGCCGAGGATGGCGCAAGTGGCCCAGAACAGATTGACGATCACGATCCCTGCCACCAGCGCCAATGCTGCCGCGCGCGTCGACGACACCGCCTTGTGCACGACAGCGACAAAATTGGGACCGGGTATCGTCACGCCGGTGATATAGACGGACAGCACCGCGAGTACGGCAGGCCATTGCACCATGTCGATCTCCCTCTCTTACAGTGAACGTGTGATGCCGCCGTCGATGCGGATGTTCTGGCCGGTGATGTAGGCCGCCACGTCGGATGCCAGATGCGAGGCCAGCGCCGCCACTTCGCTGACCTTGCCGTAGCGCGCCATCGGGATCAGCTCCTTGATGCCAGGCTTTTCCGGCAGGCTGTCGATGAAGCCCGGCAGGATGTTGTTCATGCGGATGTTTTCCGGTGCGTACTTGTCGGCAAACAGCTTCGTATAAGCCGACAGTCCCGCGCGGAACACGCTCGAGGTCGGGAACGACTGCGACGGCTCGACCGCCGAAAAGCTGGAGATGTTGATGATGGTCCCGCCGCCCTGCTGCTGCATCAGCGGCGTCACCAGCCGCGCGCTGCGCACCACGTTCATCAGGTAGACCTCCATGCCGAGCAGCCATTCTTCGTCGCTCAGCTCGAGCACCTTGCCCTTGGGGCCATGGCCGGCGCTGTTGACCAGCACGTCGATGCGGCCCCAGCGCGCGAGGCAGGCGTCGACCGCTTTTTGCAGATCGGCCACGGAACGGTTGGAGCCGGTGACGCCGACGCCGCCCAGGCTGTTGCCGAGCGACTCGCCTTTTCCGGACGAAGAGAGAATGCCGACGCCGAAACCGTCGGCCGCCAGTTTTTGCGCCACGCCGGCGCCCATGCCGCTGCCGCCGCCGATGACGAGGGCTACTCTTGTTGTGCTCATTTGCTGCTCCGTATAGATGCGATGCGATTAGAACGCGACAGCCTACACGATCGACCGGATGTTTGCCGGACGCCATCATTTCCTGAAGAAATGCCGTGCTGGACTATTCCGCAACTGACCTTTGGTACGTGTTCATTCTGTATACAAATTACAACAGTGCTTGCAAGCTCAGGCTGGTGTTGGCTTTTCGGAGCGTGGCCAAAAACACGTTTGGTTTGATTCCGCAAATGCAAATGGTTATGATTCTTATCCATTGAAAATACTTACGTTTTCTTTGCAGCCGTCCGGCCGCACCGGCCCGGAAATCAACGACTACACCGCTCGCTTTCACATCTTTCAAAAATCACCATGACATTGCTCCCGCTTCCCCGCGCCATTGCGGCGCCAACCCGCTGCGCCACCGCCATTGCAGCGGCGCTCATGACGCTGTCCAGCGCCGCTTATGCACAGCAGGCCAGTACGTCGGCCGACACGTCCAACACCCTCGAAACCATCCAGGTCAGCGGCGACTGGCTGGGCAGCAACAGCCTGAGCACCAGCGTCAAGACCTTCCCCGGCGCACGCACGGTGGTCAAGAAAACCGAGATCGAGAGCACCGGCGCCGTCAACATCGGTGACGTGATGCGGCGCATCCCCGGCGTCCAGGCGACCGACAACTCCGGCACCGCGGGCAGCGCGATTTCGCTCAACATCGGTGTGCGCGGCCTGACCGGTCGCTATTCGCCACGCTCGACGATCCTGCTCGACGGCCTGCCGATGTCAGTGGCGCCTTACGGCCAGCCGCAGATTTCCTTTGCGCCGGTCAGCCTCAACAACATCGAATCGATTGACGTCGTGCGCGGCGGCGGCGCGGTGCGCTACGGTCCGCAAAACGTTGGCGGCATCATCAACTTCAAGACCCGTTCCATCCCGAATCAGCCTGGCCTGACCAGCGACGCCAGCGTGCGTTACAACAGCTATGGCCAGGGCGGATCCAGCACACAATACAGTGCCTTTGCAGGCACCCAGCTCGACAACGGCCTGGGCCTGGCGATGCTGTATTCGGGTTCGGAAGGATCGGGCTGGCGCGACAACAGCAATGAGCGCCTGAACGATTTCGCGTTGAAGTTCCGTTTTGAAATCGATCCAAGTTCCGAAATCTACGGCAAGGTGTCCTACTACGACGTGCTGTCGCGCACCCCGGGCGGTCTGACGGTTGCGCAATACAATGCCAACCCGTTCCAGAACACACGCAAGCACGACTTCTGGTCGGGCAATCGCAAAGCCGTCGACTTCGGCTACCTGAACACGATCTCGGACACGCAGGAAGTTGAAGTCCGCACCTACTTCGTCGAGAGCTTCCGCCAAAGCGTGCTGATCGGCAGCTCCACCACCAATTACCAGCATCAGCCGCGCGACTACCAGACCACCGGCATCGAACCGCGCTACACGCAACGCTTCGTCTCCGGCAAGGTCGCCAACGACGTGACCGTCGGTTATCGCTACATCGGCGAACGCGGTACCGACAAGACTTTCAATGAGTCGATTGCAACCGGCGCATATGGCGCAGTCACCTCGTTCAAGAATACGACCGACGCACATTCGGTCTATGTCGACGACAAGATTTCCATCGGCGCCTGGCGCGTCACACCGGGTGTGCGCTACGAGCATATCAATTCCACCCGTCTGGATTCGAGCACCAACGGCAAGTTCGAAGTCACCAACAACAAGCCGCTGCCGTCGCTGAACGTGGCTTACCTGTATTCGCCGGAACTGACGCTGTTCACCAACTACAACACCTCTTTCGGCGTGGTACAGAACACCCAGCTCAACTCGATGTCGGCAAGCAATCCGCTGTCGCCCGAGCTGGCCAAGACCGTCGAAGCCGGCGCACGTTGGAAGGGCAGCAATCTGTCGACAGAAGTCACCGTGTTCGACATCCGTTTCGACAACCAGATTTCGCAAATCCCGGGCACCACTCCGGCTGTCTTCCAGAACATCGGCAAGACGCAACATGACGGCGTCGAAACCGCGATCGACTACAGCTTCGACAAGGACGGCGCGCTACGCGGTCTGAATCTATACGCGACCTACACTTACACGCGTGCGCTGCAACGATCCGGCGCCACCTCCGGCCTCGACGTGCCGTTCTATTCGCGCACGACCGACACCATCGGCGCACGCTACGAGACCGGTCCATGGGCATTCAATTTGTCGACCACGCATCAGAGCCGCCAGTTCATGGACGTCGCCAACACCATCAAGGAAAGCGCAGACGCCACCGTCGGCGAGATCCCCGGCTTCCGCACGTGGAACACCCAGGTCAGCTGGAAGATGCCAAACGCCAAGGGTCTCGACGTTCTGGCCGGTGTCAACAACCTTACCGACCGTCGTTACTACACACGCAACATCGACGGCAATCCGGGCCGCATGGTCGGTGCGCCCCGCACCATCTACGTGCAAGGCCGCTACACGTTCTGAACAGCACACAAACAAAATCGCCCCGCCTCCGGTCATGCAGTCGACCGGAGGCGGGGCGATTTCCTTTACAAGGTACGGCGCTGGATCAACTCAACGCCAGCCGCGATGCCAACCGTATTGCGGATGACGCCAACCCCAGCCGTAGTGAGCGTGATATTCCCAGACATAGCCCGGGCCGGGCGAGGCGTAGGTCGGCTGCACGTACACCACGCCCGGCGGCGCCACATAAGCCGGTTCGACATAAGCCGGACGCACCGACGGCGGCGTCACTACGCAGCCGCTCACGGCGACGACCATTGCCGCCGCAGACAGCAGACCCGCCATCCTGATCATTCGTGTATTCATTTTCTTGCTCCTCGTTAGGAAATCCGGACATTGATGTCAGCTTTATATCGTCGGGCGGGACAAGTGCCGGACGCAATGAAGCTGCTGTCCTCTTAACGGGAAAAGGCGGAAAAATGAAGACTGTAAAATTGTATTAATCTGTAAGAAGATTCAGCAATTCGTCAGGCTGCATCAGCATCCGTCGAACACGTCAGCGCCTCCCACTGCGTCAGTTCCCGCGTCATCTCATCCAGCTTCTTCCTCACCAGCGCCAGCGCGTCGCTGCCCAGCAACAAATGCGCCGGCGGCGCCGGGCTGTCGACCAGCGTCAGCATCGCCTGCGCCGCCTTGCGCGGATCACCGGTCTGCTTGCCGCTGCGTTCGGCGCGCATAGTGCGGATCGGATCGAACAAGGCGTCATAGTCGGCAATGCTGCGCGGCGAGCGCACCATCGAGCGACCCGCCCAGTCAGTGCGAAACGATCCCGGCGCAACGGCAGTGACGAAAATGTTGAAGGCCTTGAGTTCCTTCCCCAGGGTCTCCGAAATCCCTTCCAGCGCAAACTTGCTGCCGCAATAATAGGCAATGCCCGGCATCGTGATGAAGCCGCCCATCGAGGTGATGTTGATGATGTGGCCGCGCCGGCGTTGGCGCATGAATGGCACGAAACCTTTCGTCACCGCCACCGCGCCGAACACGTTGACGTCGAACTGGCGCTGCAGCGCATCCATGCCGGACTCCTCGAAGATGCCTTCATGCCCATAGCCGGCATTGTTGACCAGCACATCGACCGCTCCGATGCTGTTCTCGACCTCGGCGGCGATCCGTTCCGCGGCGGCAAAATCGGCGACGTCGAGCAGGCGCGCAAACGCCTGTCCCGGACGGTCGGAAAATTGCGCTTCGAAAGCGCGTCGGGCTTCTTCGCTGCGTACCGTGCCGACCACGCGATGGCCCGCCGCGATGGCGGCTTCGGCGAGTGCGAGGCCGAAGCCGCTGCTGACGCCGGTGATGAAAAAAGTCTTGGATGCGGACATGGCAATTCCTTTGCTGTGCGTGAAAAGTGAAAACAAAAATCGACAAGGCCATTATCGATTTCCACGCACATTGCGGCTGCCGGTTCTTCTCGCATGTTTGCCTGATTCTCTGAGTTGCTGGCGAAGTGATGCAGAAGATGGCAAAGTAGCCGCATTACCGATTGCCGGATTCAATGAGATGTCCACTTTCCCTGCCCCGAGCACGCCCGCCGAAGTCCGCCGCCGCATGGTCGCCTTGCTGGCGGCGCTGACGCCGCTGGAAGGCTACAACCTGTCGCCGCTGGCCGACGTCCGCTTCCTGCGCTCGAACCGTCCCTTGAAGCGCATGCCGGTGCTGTATGAGCCGGGCATCGTGATCGTCGCGCAGGGACGCAAGCGCGGCTATCTCGGCAGCGAAGTGTATTTGTATGACGCGCAGCATTACCTGGCGGTGTCGGTGCCGGTGCCGTTTTCGATGGAGACCGACGCCAGCGAGAAGGAGCCGATGCTGGCGATTTACCTGCGGTTGGATTTCAAGGTCGCGGCCGAGCTGATGCTGCAGATCGACGAATGCGCCGGTCCTGCCGTCGCCAAGCCGCGCGGCATGGTGTCGACGCCGATGGAGAGCGCGCTCGCCGTGTCGGTGCTGCGCTTTCTGGAAGCGATGCAGGATCCGCTGGAGGCGGAAGTGCTGGGTCCGGCGCTGATGCGCGAAATCTACTTCCGCGTGCTGACCGGCCAACAAGGGGGAACGATGCGCGCGGCGCTGACCATGCAAGGCCAGTTCGGCAAGATCTCGCGCGCCATCAGCATGATCCATCGCAGCTACGACGAAGCGCTGGCCATCGATCAATTGGCGAAAGAAGCCGGCATGAGCGTGCCGACCTTCCATGCGCATTTCAAGACTGTGACCGACACCTCGCCGATGCAATACCTGAAATCGACGCGGCTACACCAGGCGCGCCTGCTGATGCTGCGCAACGGCATGACGGCAGGCGCCGCCTGTGCGCAGGTCGGCTATGAAAGCGCGTCGCAGTTCAGCCGCGAATTCAAACGCCTGTTCGGCCGCACGCCGGTGGAAGAAGTCGAACGCATGCGCAAGAGTTTTGCGCTGCCGCCGCACGAGGACGGCGCGCAGTTCGTCTCATCCCATTAAGAGCGTCGCTCTCAATTCAAGTCAGGCAAATACTGCAGCTGTGTCCCTTGCAATTGTGCAGCACGCTGCTGCGCGCCGCGCCTGCGTGCGCGCCCGGTCCCGCCGCGCCCTGCCCTGCAAGCTGCTCGGCGCCGTTGCGCGGACGCCAGCGTTCGGTCACCTGCAGGCCGACGCGGCCGCCCGTCAATAGCGGCGCGGCAACGGTATCCGTTTTGCAATAGGGACACGCGACCTGACCATGCAAGGCCTGCATGTTGAGGAATTTCTCGAAGATGCCTTCGCAGTGGCTGCAGCGGATATCGTATAAGGGCATGTTCTGCTCCGGAGTGGCGATGATTTGAAACTTCAGATCGCGGGTGCGGCCTCGCCGGCATCCGCGATCTCCTCAAGCAATCAAACGATTACGGCTTTCGGCCCCAGTACGACTTATCGTTCAACATCCCTTTCGGCGTGATGTCCTGATCGAAGATCGAGGTCGGCAACGACACCGTGCACGCGCAGTTCGGAATATCCACGATGCCGCCGATGCGTCCTTCCACCGGCGCGGCGGTCAGCAGCATGTAGGCCTGGCTGCCGGTGTAGCCGAAGTGGGTCAGGTAGTCGATCGCCTTCAGGCAAGCCTGGCGATAGGCGACGGTGGCGTCGAGATAATAGTTGACGCCGTTCTCGACGCTGATGCCTTCAAAGGTCAGCCATTGCTCGTAGTGCGGCTTGACCACGCTCGGCATGAAGATCGGCGAGGTGATGTTGTATTTCGCCATGCCGCCCTTGATCAGGTCGAAGCCGACGTGGCTGACGCCGTCCATTTCAATCGCGCCGCAGAAACCGATCTCGCCGTCGCCTTGCGAAAAGTGCAAGTCGCCCATCGAGAAGCCCGCGCCCTTGACATACACCGGGAAGAAAATCCGTGTGCCAGCCGACAAATCCTTGATGTCGGTATTGCCGCCATGCTCGCGCGGCGGCACGGTGCGCGCCGCGATCTTGGCCATCTCGTCGAACTTGGCGCCGGTCAGGCCGCGCAACACGGCGGTGCTCGGATCAGGCGGCTTGGCCAGGCCCTTGGCGGCCAGCGGCGCTTCGCGGCGATTCCACTCTGCCAGCAGATCGTGCGACGGCAAACAGCCCATCAGGCCCGGATGCGTGAGGCCGGCGATGCGCACGCCGGGAATGTGACGCGAAGTCGCGTACAGACCCTTCAAGTCCCAGATCGCCTTGTCGGCATCGGGAAAATAATCGGCCAGGAAACCGCCGCCGTTTTCCTTGGAAAACACGCCCGAGAAACCAACCGGCGTCACCGGCTTGATGTCGAGCAGGTCGATCACCAGCAGGTCGCCCGGCTCGGCGCCTTCGACGTGGAAAGGACCGGTCAGTGGATGGGCGCGCGTGAGATCGACGTTCTTGACGTCGGCGACGTCGTCAGTGTCCTTGATCTGGGCGTCGAGGAAGTCCAGCGATTCAATCAGAATTGCTTCACCCGGCTTGACCGACGACAGGAACGGCAGGTCGGGATGCCAGCGGTTGTGTCCGAGTTCAGGCTGCTCTGCCAGCGGTACGCCGGGCTTGATCTTGAAATGTTGCATGCGACTCTCCTTCTCGTGGTGTGTTGGTGTGTTGGTGTGTTGGTGTGTTGGTGAGCGTATAGACGACTGCTTATTCGTTCGGAATGCCCGGCACCGGACACTCCGGCGTGCCGGCGGTCTTGCGCGTGATCGCCTCGACCTGGGCGCGCGCGGCCTGCGGATCGTTGACCCAGGTCTTGTAGAAGTCGAACGGGCAATCGGCCACGCCGGCCGATGACTCGCCGGAATTGATCTTGCCGGTGTAACCGCGGTGCAGCAGCTTGAACAGGTGGTTTTGCGACTGCCAGTTGCGGCGCGCATCGCGGATCGCGCTGACCGACAGTTCGGCGTACTGGATGCCCATCTCTTCGGTCTCGCATTCGCCCAAAGTGCGGCCATCGAAGCCGACGATGGCCGAGTGGCCGAAATAGGAATACACGCCATCGAAGCCGGCCGCGTTGGCGACGGCGACGTAAACGTTGTTCATCCACGCCATCGCCTTGGCCACCAGCACCTGTTGGTCCTTGGCCGGATACATGTAACCCTGGCAGCGCACGATCAGTTCGGCGCCCTTCATGGCACAGTCGCGCCAGATCTCGGGATAGTTGCCGTCGTCGCAGATGATCAGGCTGACCTTGAGTCCCTTGGGGCCGTCGCAGACGTAGGTCGTGTCGCCCGGATACCAGCCCTCGATCGGCGTCCACGGCATGATCTTGCGGTACTTCTGCACGATCTCGCCCTGGTCGTTGATCAGGATCAGCGTGTTGTAGGGCGCCTTGCGCGGATGCTCTTCATGGCGCTCGCCTGTCAGCGAGAACACGCCCCAGACGCCGGCGATGCGGCAGGCTTCGGAAAACACGCGCGTCTCTTCGCCGGGCACGCTGGCGGCGGTGTCGTACATTTCCTTCTCGTCGTACATGATGCCGTGCGTCGAGTACTCCGGAAAAATAACCAGATCGAGGCCGGGCAAACCCTGCTTCATGCCGACCAGCATGGCCGCGATCCGGTTGACGTTCTCCATCACTTCAGCGCGGTTGTGCAGGCGCGGCATCTTGTAATTGACGACCGCCACGCCCACCGCGTCTTTGCTGCTTGATATGTCTCCGTGCCTCATGGTGCTGCTCCTCCTTCAAAAGCTGTCGTCAGACAGATAGATATTTGCTGATGGTTGGCGCATCGACGTTGGCGCGCGTGTCTTCGTAGACAAAGCGGCCCTTGTCGATGACCAGGAAACGGTCGGCGATTTCCAGCGTGAAACTCAGCACCTGCTCGGACACGATGATGGTGAGCTCGCGGATTTTTCGGATCTCTTTCAGGCTGCGCGCGATGTCCTTGATGATGGACGGCTGGATGCCTTCGGTCGGCTCGTCCAGCAGCAGCACGCGCGGATTGGTCGCCAGTGCGCGCGCAATCGCCAACTGCTGCTGCTGTCCGCCCGATAGGTTGCCGCCCTTGCGGCTGCGCATTTCGTACAGCACCGGGAACAGCGCGTACAACTCGTCCGGCACCTTGCCGCGCGCATCGGCGGCGAGGCCGGTCTGGATGTTTTCCAGCACCGTCATGCCGGGGAAAATCATGCGTCCCTGCGGCACGTAGGCGACGCCGCGCGAGACGCGCTGGTGGCTTTCCATGGCGCCCAGTTCGACGCCGTCGATCTTGATGCTGCCGTCGCGCAGCGGCAGGATGCCCATCAGCGTCTTGAACAGCGTGGTCTTGCCCATGCCGTTGCGGCCCATGACGGCGACGATTTCTTCCTTCGCCACCGACAAGTTGATGTCGTGGATGACGGCGCTCTGGCCATAGCCGGAGGCTAAATTGGATACGTTGAACATGGCTGGCTCCGTGGATTAGTGGCCGAGATAGACATCAATGACTTTTGGGTCGGACTGCACCTTGTCCATGCTGCCCTCGGCGAGAATTTTTCCCTGATGCAGCACGGTCACCTTGTGCGCGATGCTCTTGACGAAATCCATGTCGTGCTCGATCACCACCACCGAGCGACCCTGGCTGATGCGGCCCAGCAGCTGCGCGGTCTTCTCGCGCTCGGACACGCTCATGCCGGCAACCGGCTCGTCCAGCATCAGCAGTTCCGGATCCTGCATCAGCAGCATGCCGATTTCCAGCCATTGCTTCTGGCCGTGCGACAGCAGGTCAGCCTGGGTGTAAAGATGCTGGTCGAGGAAGATCTCCGCCGCCACCGACTCGACCCGCGCCACCACGTCGGCGGTGCGCTTGAAGGTCAGCGCGCCGAACACCTTGCGGCCACGCGGGAAGGACATCTCCAGGTTCTCGAACACGCTGAGGTTTTCATAGATCGACGGCGTCTGGAACTTGCGGCCGACGCCGACGCGCACGATGGCGTGCTCACTCATCTTGGTCAGCTCGTGGTTGTTGAAGCGGATGCTGCCCGAGGTCGCCTGGGTCTTGCCGCAGATCAGGTCCAGCACGGTGGTCTTGCCGGCGCCGTTGGGACCGATCACGACGCGCACTTCATTGCGCTGGACATACAGGTTGAGCTTATCGACCGCCTTGAAGCCATCGAAGGAAACCGTCAGGTCCTCGATCGCCAGCACGGGATGGTCGGTCGATTCGAATCCGATAGATGCGTTGCTCATTTGCTGGCCTCCAGGTTGGCGCCGTCGAGATGGACTTCAGTCGAATCAGTTTTCGTCGTGACTTTCGGCTTCACCGGTTCGGGTGGCACCACTTTTTTTCGCGAGAACTTTGCCACCAGTCGCTTGCCCTGCTTCTCATACACGCCGGCCAGACCGTTCGGGAAATACATCACCACCGCGATGAACAGGCCGCCCATCAGGAACAGCCACAGCTCGGGGAAGGTCTCGGAGAAATACGTCTTGCCGAAGTTGACCAGCAGCGTGCCGTACACCGCGCCCAGCAGCGACATACGTCCGCCCACCGCTGCGTAGATCACCATCTCGATCGAGGGCACGATGCCGACGAAGGACGGCGACATGAAGCCGACCTGCAGGGTGAACATGGCGCCGCCGATGGCCGAGAACATCGCCGCCACGCAGAACACGAAGACCTTGAAGCTGGCAACGTCGTAGCCGGAGAAGCGCACCCGCTCTTCCTTGTCGCGCATCGCCATCAGCAGGCGGCCGAGCTTGGACGTCAGGATGTAGCGGCCGAACAGGATGCAGACGAACAGCAGGCCGGCATTGACGAAGTACAGGATCATCTTGGCGCTGTCGGTGCGGATGTCCCAACCCATCAGCGTCTTCAGGTCGGTGATGCCGTTGACGCCGCCGGTCAGGCCTTGCTGGCCGATGATCAGGATCGACAGGATCGCCGCAATCGCCTGCGTCACGATGGAGAAGTAGACGTCGCCGACACGGCGCTTGAACATCGCCGTGCCGATGATCAGCGCCAGCAGTGTCGGCACCGCCAACACCGCCAGCACGGTGAAGCTGAAGCTATGGAAGGGTTGCCACATCGCCGGCAGCGAAGTGATCTGGTTCCAGTCCATGAAGTCGGGGATGCCGGGCGTGGACTGGATCTTGGTGCTGATCGGATCCGATGCTTCCAGCTTCAGGAACATCGCCATGCAGTAGCCGCCGACACCAAAGAACACGCCCTGGCCGAGACTCAGAATGCCGCCGTAACCCCAGCACAGCACCAGCCCGACCGCGACGAAGGCATAGGACAGATATTTGCCGACAAGATTGAGGCGGAAGATGTCCAGGCCCAGCGGAAAGATCACCAGCAACAGCACGCCCAGTATCAGCAGCCCGGTCAATCCGGATCTGCCGCCCAATAATTTTTCGTATGCTGCATTCATTGTCAAACCTCGCTGAGGAGAAATCTTGAAGACGTTATTTGCATCTACCTGCGCTTATTTACGTACCCGCACCGAGAACAAACCCTGCGGACGCAGCATCAGAATCAGGATCACCGCCGACAATGTCAGCACCTTGGCCATCGAACCGGTCAGGAAGAACTCGGCGGTGGACTGCGTCTGCGCAATCGAGAAGGCCGAAGCGATCGTGCCGATCAGGCTCTGCGCGCCGCCGAATACCACCACCAGGAAGGTGTCGACGATGTACAGCGAACCGCTGGTGGGACCGGTCGAACCGATCGTGGTGAACGCCGCACCGGCCACACCCGCCACGCCGCAGCCGAGTGCGAAGGTGGTGCGATCAACCTTGCGGGTATTGATGCCGACGGCGCCGCTCATGACGCGGTTCTGCATGGTGGCGCGCACCTGCAAACCCCAGCGCGAACGGAACAGCAGGATGAAGATGGTGCCGGTCAGCAAGACCGTCAGGCACATCATGAACAGGCCGTTGATCGGGATGTCGATGTTCTCGGTCGGCTTGAACGAACCGAGCAGCCAGTCCGGCAAGGTCGCGCTGACTTCCTTGGCGCCGAAGATGGAACGGAAGGTCTGCTGCATCGCCAGGCTCAGGCCCCAGGTCGCCAGCAGCGTGTCGAGCGGACGCTTGTAGAGCCGGCTGATCAGCAGCAGCTCAGTGAGATAGCCGACGCCATACGCGACGATGAACGACAGCACCACCGCGCCGAAAAAGTAGAACGGCTGCAGGCTCGGCGCGTAGGTCGTGGTCAGGTGCGACAGCAGATAGGTGATGTAGGCGCCGATGGTCAGGAACTCGCCGTGCGCCATGTTGATCACGCCCATCTGGCCGAAGATGATCGCCAGGCCCAGGGCCATCAGCAGCAGCACGCAAAACACCGACAGGCCGTTGAAGCCCTGCATGGCGAAGATGGCGAAAAATTCGGATAGAGAAACCATGTTGACTCCCGCCCTGGGTGATTAGGAATAGATATTGGATGCTTCAGTGATTCAGTTGCGTGGGCGGCAGCGCCCGCATGTCACTACAGACGCCGCCGCTTTGCTGCCAACAAATCAAAACCAGAGACGGTTTATTGATAACCCTTGGGGAAAGGATTCGGCTCGATCAGGTCGGACTCGTAGATGACCTTGAACTGGCCGTCCTTCTGCGCTTCGCCGATGCGGGTCTTGCTCCACAGGTGATGGTTGGCGTGGACCTTGACGTAGCCTTCCGGCGCGGTCTTCAACTCGATGCCGGCCGAGGCGGCGACGACCTTGTCGACGTCGAAGCTTCCGGCCTTTTCGACCGCCGCTTTCCACAGCCACGGGCCGAGGTAAGCCGCCTGCGTGACATCGCCGATCACCGAATTGGCGCCGAACTTGGCCTTGAACTCGGACACGAATTTCTTGTTGTTCGGGTTGTCGAGGCTTTGGAAATACTTCATCGAGGCGTAGAAGCCTTCGACGTTTTCGCCGCCGATGCCGAGCATTTCATCTTCGGTCACGGAGATGGTCAGCAGGTTCTGGGTCTTGGCGGTGACGCCTGCCGCTTTCAGCTGCTTGTAGAACGCGACGTTGCTGCCGCCGACCACGTCAGCAAAAATCACATCCGGTTTTTTCAGCTTGATCTTGTTGATCAGCGAACCAAACTGGGTGTTGCCGAGCGGGTAATACTCTTCGCCGACCACCGAACCCTTGAGCACGTTTTCAATGTGCTTGCGGGCGATCTTGTTGGAGGTGCGCGGCCAGATGTAGTCGGAGCCGATCAGGAAGAAGGTCTTGGCCTTCTTCTCCTTGGCCACCCAATTCAGGCCGGCCAGCACTTGCTGCGTGGCTTCCTGGCCGGTGTAGAACACGTTCTTGGATTGCTCCAGGCCTTCATAGAAGGTGGGGTAGTAGAGCAGGCCGTTGTCCTTTTCGAAGACCGGCAGCACCGCCTTGCGCGAAGCCGATGTCCAGCAGCCGAACACCGCGGCGACGTGGTCGTTCTCGAGCAGCTTCTTGGCCTTTTCGGCGAAGGTCGGCCAGTCGCTGGCGCCGTCTTCCTGGATGATCTTGATCTTGCGACCCAGGATGCCGCCCATGGAATTGATCTGATCGATCGCCAGGCGTTCAGCCTGGATCGAACCGGTTTCGCTGATCGCCATGGTGCCTGTGGCCGAATGCAGCTGGCCGACCGTGACTTCGGTATCGGTGATGGCCAGCTTGGTGGTGTTGACCTTGGCGGTCGGGAACTGCTGCGCCATGGCCAGGCCGGGGAGCGCCATGGCAGCACCGGCGGCACCGGCAACAATGCCCATCATGATCTTGCGTCGTTGCGATGAAGGCGGTTTGGAAGAGGAACGGTGCGACATGCGGTACTCCTTTCGAGCGTTATTGGAAGTAATCGGACGTGGTCGTGTCGATCAGGCTGTATCGGTTGAATCAAAACGAAGCGAAAGCCGGGGACCGACATGCGAGTGTTCTCTCCCTCCCGCTATGCTTCCTGCTCGTTCTGGGATGGAGAATAGGTTTTGCGATGCGGCGCAACAATACGTTGTTTGACGTAAAACCCGGGCGCCGGTGGGCGCGATTGCGCGCGCCCGGGCGCACAGGTTTCGCTCGTGCGCGGCATGGTATTGGTGCGTTTTCAGGCGGCAAGGAGGCGATCCCGGTGCCGTGTTTTGGTGAATCGGGAAGAAAAACCGTCGAAACACGCCAGGGCATGCGCGATGTGCGCATATCCGCATACGTCATTTGACGTATGCCTTCGTCCGCCGATTGGTTTGAAAATTGCTTCGCTGGAAGGAGGTCGCGACGGCCGTACACGAAGTGCCTTGGTCGCCGCTTCTACACCTACCCCGGAATTGATCACCAACGCGAGTAAAAATTGACCAATCCCGCCATTCAACGCATCGTCAAGGTCCGGCGCGACTACAACACCTGGGTCGCCAACGAGACGCTGGAAGACTACGCGCTGCGCTATACGCCGCGCTCGTTTCGGCGCTGGTCGGAGTTCCGCCTGGCCAACACGGCGCTGGGTGCGACGTCGTTCCTGGCGCTGGAGGCAATCAGCGGCGCCATCACGCTCAGTTATGGATTTACCAACACCTTCTGGGCGATCGCCTGCGTGGTGGTGCTGTTTTTCCTGACCGGGTTGCCGATCAGCTATTACGCCGCCAAGTACGGCGTCGACATGGACCTGCTCACGCGCGGCGCCGGCTTCGGCTATATCGGCTCGACCGTGACCTCGCTGATCTACGCCAGCTTCACCTTCATCTTCTTCGCGCTGGAGGCGGCCATCATGGCGCAGGCCATCGAAATCTATTTCGGCCTGCCGCTGGTCTACGGCTACGTGCTGTGTTCGCTGATCGTGATCCCGATGGTGGCCTACGGCATCACGCTGATCAACCGCCTGCAGATGTGGACCCAGCCGGTGTGGATCGTGCTGCTGACGCTGCCCTATATTTGCGTTCTCTATAAAGAGCCGGAAGCGCTCACCAATCTGATCACCTTCGCCGGCCGCGCCGAAGAAGGCGGTTCGTTCAACATCTATCTGTTCGGCGCGGCGGCGACGGTGGCGTTTTCGCTGATCGCCCAGATCGGCGAGCAAGTCGACTTCCTGCGCTTCCTGCCGGAAAAGACCCAGGCCAATCGCGGCCGCTGGTGGACCGCACTGCTGCTGGCCGGCCCGGGATGGATCCTGCTCGGCGGTGCCAAGATGCTGGGCGGCGCGCTGCTGGCCTTCCTCGCCATTCAACACGAAGTGCCTATGGGCAAGGCGGTGGAGCCGACCCAGATGTACCTGATCGGCTATCAGTACGTGTTCTCCAATCCGGCGCTGGTGCTGGGTGCGGTGGCGCTGTTTGTGATCGTGTCGCAGGTCAAGATCAACGTCACCAACGCCTACGCCGGTTCGCTGGCGTGGTCCAACTTCTTCGCACGGCTCACGCACAGCCATCCGGGCCGCGTGGTGTGGCTGGTGTTCAATGTGCTGATCGCGGTGCTGCTGATGGAGCTGGGCGTGTTCAACGCGCTGGAACACGTGCTGGCGCTGTACAGCCTGGTGGCGATTTCATGGATAGGTGCGGTGGTGTCGGACCTGGTGATCAACAAGCCGTTGAAGCTGAGCCCGCCGCACATCGAGTTCAAGCGCGCGCATCTGTACGACATCAACCCGGTCGGCGTCGGATCGATGGCGATCGCGTCCATCCTGTCGGCCATCGCCATGTCCGGCGTGCTCGGCAAACTGGCGGCGGCGATGTCGCCGTTCATCGCCCTCGGCACCGCCTTGCTGATGGCGCCGCTGATCGCCATCGCAACAAAAAGCCGCTACTACATCGCGCGCGAAGACACACTGCCGGAACAACTCCATACGGGAAAAGCCGCAGATCATCATGCCCAGATCGACTGTGTCATCTGCGGCAACCAGTTCGAGATGCCCGACATGGCGCATTGTCCGGCTTACCAGGGTGCGATCTGCTCGCTGTGCTGCTCGCTCGACGCGCGCTGCAACGACCGCTGCAAGACGCCGGCGGCACGGCTGCCGAACCAGGTTTTCAACACCTTGCAAAAACTGCTGCCGGCGCGCTTCACGCTCAAGCTCAACACCCGCATCGGCCATTACCTGATCGTGTTCGGGTTGCTGTCGGGCGGACTGGCGGTGGTGCTGTGGATGCTGTACTTCCAGCAGATGGCCGGCATATCCGGGCTGACCACCAGCGGTCCCGATTCCATCCAGAGCATTTTCATCAAGCTGTTCTGTACGCTGCTGGTGCTGATCGGCGTCGGCTCGTGGTGGCTGATCCTGACCAACGAAAGCCGCAGCGTCGCGCACGAGGAATCGGAACGCCAGACCAATCTGCTCCTGCAGGAAATCGAGGCGCACAAACAGACCGACGCCGAACTGCAGCGCGCCAAGGAAGCAGCCGAATCCGCCAACCTGGCCAAGAGCCGCTTTGTCACGGGCATGAGCCATGAGTTGCGCACGCCTTTGAACAGCATCCTCGGCTATGCGCAGATCCTGCATGTCGACGCCACCATCCCGCCGGCGCGCAAGGATGCGATCGCGGTGATCCGTCGCAGCGGCGAACATCTGCTGAGCCTGATCGACGGCTTGCTCGACATTGCCAAGATAGAGGCCGGCAAGATGCGCCTGGCCTCGGATGAACTGGCGCTGTCGGAATTCCTCGAACAGATCGCCGGCATGTTCGCGCCGCAGGCCGAGCAAAAGGGCTTGAGCTTCCGCTTCGAGAAGACCGGCCGCATTCCGCACATCGTGCACGCCGACCAGAAGCGCCTGCGTCAGATCCTGATCAATCTGATCGGCAATGCCGTCAAGTTCACCGACCAGGGCAGCGTGACGGTGCGCGTGCGCTACATGCGCGAGATCGCCTACTTCGACATCATCGATACCGGCATCGGCATTGCCGATGACGACCTTGACCGCATCTTCCTGCCGTTCGAGCGCAGCAACGCCGCCAACCTGCGCGAAGACATCGGCACCGGCCTCGGCCTGGCCATCAGCAGCATGCTGACCCACATCATGGGCGGCGAACTGGCGGTCAAGAGCAAGGTCGGCAGCGGCAGCAGCTTCCACCTCAAGATCTACCTGCCGGAAGTCCACGTGCCGCGCCCGCGCCTTAAACTGGAAGACCAGATGTCGGGTTACATCGGACCGTCCAAGCGCGTGCTGGTGGTCGACGACCAGGCTTCGCAACGCCTGCTGCTCAAGGAAATGCTGTTGCCGCTCGGTTTCGAGGTCGTCGAGGCCGACGGCGGCATCGCCTGCCTGGAAGAACTGGCGCGGCGCGTACCCGACCTGGTGCTGCTCGACATCGCCATGCCGGTGATGGACGGCTGGTCGGTGGCGCGCGCCATCCGCGCGCGCGGCCTGACGCAACTGCCGGTCATCATCGTCTCCGCCAATGCCTTCGAGAGCGGACATGAGCGCAGCCAGGAGGGGATTGATCCGCCGCTCTACAACGACTTCGTGGTCAAGCCGGTGTCGTACAACGAACTGTTGTCGAAGATTCGGCAGCAGCTGCGCATCGACTGGGTGTCGACGCCCTTGCCTCCTTCCATTCCTGCGAAAGAGACCGTCGTCGCGCAGCCAATGATGCTGGTTCCTTCACAGGAAAAACTGCAGGCGTTGCTTGAGCTCGGTTCCATCGGCTACGCCAAGGGCATCCTGAAAAAGCTCGACGAGATGGAACAACAGAATTCGGCGTACCTGCCCTTCACCACCGAACTCAGGCAACTGGTCAAGCAGTTCCGCCTGAATGAATATGTCACCCGCATCAAGGAGATGATTCGTCATGATGTCAACAACGTTTGATCGGCATGTCGTCCTGATCGTCGACGACAAGCCCGACAACCTGGCCATGCTGTCCGACTCGCTCGACGAGAGCGGCCACATCGTGCTGGTCGCCACCGACGGCATCAGCGCGCTGGAGCGGCTCGACTACATCACGCCGGACCTGATCCTGCTGGACGCGATGATGCCGGGCATCGACGGCTTTGAAACCTGCAAGCGCATCAAGCTGATCAAGAGCGTGAATCATGTGCCGGTGGTGTTCATGACCGGACTGACCGAAACCGAACACGTGGTGCGCGGCTTCGAAGTCGGCGGCATCGACTACGTCACCAAGCCGATCAAGCCGCAGGAAGTCGTCGCGCGCATCGGCGCCCACATCAAGACTGCGCGCATGATGTCGCAGGCGCGCGGCATGCTGGAACACGCCGCCCACGCCGTCATCGTCCTGAGCGGCAACGGCCTGCCGCTGTGGCAAACCAGCAAGGCTTCGCTATGGCTGGAAAAATATTTTCCGGTCGGCGCCGCTGCCGCAAATGCCAGCCACAAACTGCCGGCGATGCTGCAGTCCTGGCTCAACGAAAGCCTGGTGCGCCAGCGCCAGAGTATGGGCGGCAGCGACATCCGCCCGCTGGTGATGACACAGGGTGATTGCGAACTGCGCGTGGCGCTGTCGGCGCCCGGCCAGGGGCATGAAATTACGCTGCTGCTGGAAGAGAAGAATATCGGCGCCGAGATACCGCATGCCGCCGCGACCGCCGCCAGCGAAACTCCGGTGCCTGGAAGCTTCCACCTGACCCCGCGCGAAAGCGATGTGCTGATGTGGCTGGGCAAGGGTAAGACCAACCGCGACATCGCCGAGATCCTCGGCATGAGCCCGCGCACGGTGAACAAACATCTGGAACACATCTTCGTCAAACTCGGCGTGGAGACGCGCTCGGCGGCGGCGGTGCTGGCGAGCAGCGTGCAACCGGCGCCGACGCCGAGGAGCGGCAGCGGTCTGTTGCAGTAATTGCCTTCAGACGGCGAGCGCATCGGCGCGATCCGATTTCGCCGTTTCCCAGAACGCGCCGTCGCCGCGCACCGTGGTGCGGTTCAGCACGCGCCGCTGCAGCGGCGACAGCGGCGTGGCGCGATGCGCGACGCGGAAGTTGTCGGCCACCACGAAGTCGCCTTCCTTCCACTGATGCCGATACACCGCACCCTCGCGCGACAGATGACGGTCGAGCGTGGCGATCAGCTGTTCGGTGGCGTCGCGCTCCATGCCGATGATGCTGTTGGTGAGGCCGACGTTGAGGTACAAGCCGTCGACGCCGGTGTGCGGATGCGGCATTACCAGCGGATGCACAACGTGGTTGCGATGCGTGGTCTGTAATCCCTTTATCTGCGCTCTCATTTCCTCCGGCAGGCTGCGCCAGGCTTCATGCAGATCGGTGAACAGGGTGTCGCCGCCGACGTCCGGGCGCGCTTCCAGATGCCACAGCGACATCGGCGTCGGCACGGCGCGGAACGAGCCGTCCGAATGCCAGTAGCGGCCGACGCCGGTATAGCCTTCGGTAGCGCGGCTGGCGACGCGGAAGATCTGCGGATAGCCGGGAATCTGCCCCGGCGCCGGTGGAAACTCTTCCAGCTCGCCGAACACTTCGGAGGCGGCGATCTGGTCCTGCGGCGACAACACGGGTCCCGGAATGACCAGCAGGCCGTACTCCAGCAACGCAGCCTGCAATGCCTGCTGCGCCTCCGGATTGTCGCCCAGCCGGGCCAGGTCAACGTTGTGAATACGTGCGCCGAAACCGGCGCTCATGGGGATGATGTTCATGATGCTTCCTTTCGTAAGAATGATCAGGCGCATGTCCTGCCTGCGGGGCGCCCGTGGATCGCGGTTGCAATCGACGCCCTTATCTTGGCCCTCATCGGGCATGAGCGGAACACCTCTATCCGGCATATGATTAATTCCTAAAAGGAATAAATAGCGCCATTTCAGGCAATATTCTTACGATAGACGCTATTATTCATTCCATGAAGGAATCAACATGGATCGACTGAACGCAATGGAAACCTTCGTCAACGTGGTCGAGGCAGGGTCGTTTTCGGGTGCCGCGCGGCGCCTGGAAGTCGGCCAGCCGGCGGTGTCGAAGACGGTGGCGCAACTGGAGGAGCGCCTAGGCGTGCGCTTGCTGCTGCGTTCCACGCGCGGGCTGACGCCGACCGAAGCCGGCCAGCGTTTTTATGAGCGCGCCTTGCGCGCCATCGGCGAAGCCGATGAAGCCGACCGCAGCGCGCGCGGCGCCGGCCACGAACTATCGGGACCGCTGCGGATTTCGGCGGCGCTGACCTTTGCGCGCCTGCGCATCCTGCCCCGTCTCAAACCTTTCCTCGACCGCCATCCCCAGCTCAGCCTCGACGTGGTGCTGGACGATCGTCATATCGACATGCTGGAAGAAGGCATCGACGTCGCGCTGCGCATGGGCGCGCTGAGCGACTCCGGCATGACGGCGCGCAAGATTGCGCAAGGCGCGCGCTCGGTCATTGCCACGCCGGCCTACCTCGCGGCGCACGGCGTACCGGCCGGCCCGGCCGACCTGAGCCGGCACGCGACGGTAATTTACGGACGTGGCAGCGGCGGCACGACATGGTCGTTCCGGCGCGGCGCCGACGAGGTGACGGTGACGGTCTCCGGACGCATCAAGGTCAACGCCGCCGAAGGCGTGCGCGCCGCCGTGCTGGCCGACATGGGGCTGGCGATTTCATCGGAATGGATGTTCGAACCTGAACTCGCGAGCGGCGAACTGGTGCGCGTGCTGACCGACTGGAGCCTGCCGCCGATCGACCTGTGGGCGCTGTATCCGGGCGGGCGCATGGCCAGCGCCAAGGCGCGCGCTTTCGTCGCCTATGTGGAGGAGTTGCTGGCGACGCCGGCCTGAGCGGGCGGCGCGCCATGGCAGGTCAACGCTTCTTCTGCAAGGCCTTGAACGACTCCGGCGACCACGGCCGCATCGCCAGGATCAGGCTGGTGCCGTCGCGCTGCGCCAAAGGCAGCTCCAGGTCCTGGTGATGCAGCGCCGAGAATTCCGCGGCGATGCGACGCATGTGCTGCTGCATCAGCGCATTGCTGGCGGGCGACAGCATGCCGCTGACCATGCTCATCTTTTCTCCCTCGCCGTCGAAACGTGAATTGAAGAAATCGTTGCGCAGCTGGGCGCGGAAATATTGCTGTATCGGCCCGCCCGGCAGCCAGCTGAAATCCGCTGCGACGCGCACACGGATCTTGTTGTTGGGCAGCAGGTCGATGATGCCCAGCTTATCGAGGCGCGCCAGCAGGCGCACGCACTCCGCGCGCGAGAAATCGAAAGCATCGAGGATCTCTTCCATCGACCAATGATTGACTGCGTGCACCGCGATCAGCAACAAGCGCGGATCCGACACCAGCTTGTTCTCCTGTTCGGTCGTCAGCTGCGCCGGCGCGGCCGTATCGTGCGCCACCATGCGCGCCAGATCGCTGATCTGGATGCCGAGCAGACCGCACACCTGGTCGAATCGCTCCAGCGAAAAACTCCTTTCCGCAAACACGCGCTTGACGCTGGCCTCGCTCAGGCCGAGTCCCTTGCCGAGCTTTGCATACGTCATGCCGCGCGCCTTGAGCACGTTCTTGAGGGCGTCTATCAATGCCTGCGCCTGGGCCATCTGTATCTCCTTCGATCCGAATTATTAAAAAGTATCATATATCAATACTTTTATATAAATCTAACACTACTTTTCATTGAATAAATACAAATACCGATACCGTTGATACAGTTCGTCTGCGCTTCAACGAAGCGCTTCCATCAACGTAAAAAACGGAGAACAACATCATGAACACACTGAACCTGCGCCGCATCGTTTCCACCCTGTCGCTGGCCGTGGCGCTGTCGTCGGCCCTGCTGGCGCAACCGGCATCGGCACAGTCGACCGCCAGCGACGCCTCCGCCCTGTCGGTCGTCGCCTCGATCGCCGCGCCGGCATTTTTCATCTCCGAAGGCGGCGAGTACCTCGTCAAAAGCGTGGAAGCTTCAGGCAAGGGCTCGGTCTATGTGCTGGAGAAAATCGGCGCCGGCGTACGTGGCTCGGTGACCATCACGGCCAACGCCAGCGGCGCCGTGTCGGTAGGTGTCGGTTCAGTCATCCAGGCCACCGCCACTTCGGCCGGCATGCTGCTGGTGAGCGCCGGCAAGGTACTGGCAATCATCCCGAACGAACTCGGCAAGGCGCTCATGAAGAGCAAGAAAGTCTCCTGACACGGCGACACGATCAACCTTCGACACGGAGCACAACATGATAAAAAAAATCATCCTCGCCGCACTCGTGGCCTTGCATCTGGCGCTGCCTGCCATCGCACATGCAGGCCAGGCCTGCGAACAAAAGCCGCCGACCGAAACCCGGGTCACACAAGGCATCGCAATGGCCGTCAAGACCGTCGCTCAACTCGATGCCAGCGGTGCCGACGTCGTCGTCATCGCGCGCGCCGGCCAGGACCTGAGCAAATACGGACAACGCTATTCGCATCTCGGTTTCGCCTACAAGCAGGACGGCCAGTGGACCATCGTGCACAAACTCAACGAATGCGGCACCGCCGTCAGCAATATCTACGAGCAAGGCATGGGTCAGTTCTTCCTCGACGATCCCTATCGTTTCGAAGCGGCGATCACCGTGCCCGCACCAGAAGTGCAACAGCGCCTGCGCGCCGTGCTGACCGATCCGAAAAAAGTGCTGGCCGAACATATTGCGGCGTACAACATGTTGTCGTATGCCTGGGGCGACAAGTACCAGCAGTCGAATCAGTGGGTATTGGAAACATTGGCGATGGCGCAGGAAAACAGCATCCACACCCGCGAGCAGGCCCAGGCCTGGCTCAAGTTCAAGGGCTACCAGCCGACCGTGCTGAACATCGGCCCGATGACCCGGCTCGGGGCACGCATGTTCAAAGCCAACATCGCCTTCGACGATCATCCCAACGAAAAGCGCTTCAGCGATCGCATTGAAACCATCGGCGCTGATTCTGTATTCGCCTTTCTGGAACAATCGGGCGTGCAGGCCTCCCATTTCGTCGTCAGCCTCTGATCGGCGCGCAGAAAACCGGCGGATTTTCCCGAACAATGCAGGTGATTGTCCGGACCTCAGGAACAAAGACCTTCAGTCAGACGATATTTTTATATCAGTCATTTCATGTTCGGATAACTCGAAAATAAGTGATTGCAAAACAAAACTCTGAACCTATCTCGGTTATGCGCCCGGCAGTACTCATGGATTTTTCTGCCGGCATCGCTGTTGTTTCAACCAGGTATTTCAACTTAGTTTCAACTTACTCAGAGAGAATAAAATGACCATCGCTAAAATTATCGCCGCTACCGCCCTGATCGCCGCCGCCGGTTCCGCACTTGCTGAAACCCCATATCCACCTGAACAAGCGTTCACCTCGACCAAGACCCGCGCTGAAGTCGTCGCCGAAGTGAAGCAAGCCGGTGGTGACCTGGGTCGCCGCAACTACCAGGACACTTTCAATCCTGCTCCTGTCGCATCGAGCAAGACCCGTGCAGAAGTCGTTGCCGAACTGAGCCAGACTCGCGGCGATATCGCCCGTAACAACTATATCTACACCACACGTTGATCGACCGCTGCATGTCGATGACATACAGTCCGCCCCGGTTCTCAACCGCCGCGGACTGAAATTGTTGATTGAAGCTGTTTAACTGACCGGCGAACTGCAGTCTCTGCAATGACGCCGGTTTGTCACGTTCTTCCCGCCTCTTTTCCTGCCTCCTCCACCGTTCCATCACGTGTTTTTTTCTGCTTTCGTGTAAGCATCAACAAGCTGCTCGCATGTGGCAGCCCGGGATACTGCAGATGCTGCTGCCGTCCTTCTTCAATCAGTAGGTGATGGTGATCAAGTGATCAAGGATAGTTCGCTTCCAAAAAATCATCAGCGTCCTGAACTGTCGTTCGCGACGTCGAAGGTGAACAGCCGATTGATGATTTATCCGATGGGATTCTCATGTTCGTCGGCGCCACTATTTCGTGTTGTGTCCGGCTCCGAAACAATTCACCGGATGGGCGGCGCACAGAACTTATTTCATGAATAGGCATGAGATACGTTCCACGCTCACCCCCGAAGCGATCTCTGCGCAGCACGTGCGCCGGGCAGAGAAAAAGAGCGGGAAAATGCGCTGCCGGTAACTCCTCCCGAAATCGCCTGACGCGTCAGGAAAATGTGATACATTCGTCCGCTTGCTGTTCCTTGTTGTTGGTTATAATCGCAGCCCCCCATAAGAATAATCGACCATGAAATCGAACACCCCGACATCCCACGCAACAATCTACGGGCAAGACATCAGCCTGGCTTGCCCGCATTGCGGCCAGCTCATGCTGCAGCTGTCGCCCGATGCCCGCCCGATCCAGGAAAAGAAAGTGGCCTGCCCGTCATGTTGCAAGCAAAGCAAGATGGCCAAGCTGAAGACCAGCAGCGGCGACACTTACCAGCTCTACATCCGCCAGATCGATCCGAACGCGCGCATCGGCGTGTACAGCTACAAGAAATAAATTATTTGCAGGACTGCTGATCGGCGGTCCCGGACAAAACAAAAAGCCCCGCACGTTGCCGTGACGGGGCTTTTTGTATTTGCGCAAAAGAATTGTGCAAACCGTTTCATATTACAACGCCAACATGTGAATAGATTCGGCGAACAGATTCGGTTAGGAGATTCGCGCGGCCCGGTGCTATCTGCAAAGTGGCCGCGCAGTGCATCTGCTTGCAATGCATCAGCGCCGCGAATCTCCTTCTTTTTCCTTGCCTTCATCTTTGCGACCGGCCGCCTTGTGCTCATACATGCCCTGGTCGGCGAGCTTGATCAGCGTCTCGGCGTCCTGGGCGTCCTGCGGATAGAAGGACACGCCGACGGATGCGCCCACGGTCATGCCGTCCGCCCCTTCGACATCCTGCAGGCACAGCAGCGGCGGCGCCAGCACGCCTTCGATTTTCTTGCGCACTTTGTCGGCGAAGGCGGCGTCGGCGACGCCCCAGAAGACCAGTACGAATTCGTCACCGCCGAAACGCGCCACCACGTCGTCGTCGCGCATGATGGTGCGCAGACGCTGGCCGACTTCGATCAGCGTAAGGTCGCCGTATTCGTGGCCGAGCTTGTCGTTGATAGCCTTGAAGCGGTTGAGGTCGATGAACATCACCGTGAACTTGTCGAACAGCTCGGCGGCGCGGCGACCGCGCTTGTGGACGGCGGCATCGAGGTAGCGCAACACCGCCGCGCGGCTGGTGACGCCGGTCAGCTTGTCGGTGCTGAGTTCGTTCTGCATTTCCATGAAATTCTGCGCCAGCTGGCCGATCTCATCGCGCCGTTCTATCTTCAGCGCGACATTCATCTGGCCCTTGCCGATGCGCGCCGCCGCGCGCGACAGCCGGCGCACGTCGCGCACCACCCATTGCACGATGCTCAGGCCGAGCGCCAGCGCGATGACCACCGCCAGCACCGCGATCACCACGGTCCAGCGCGCGTTCTGATCGAGCGTATCGAGGAAGTCGCTGCGCGGCACCGCCACCACAGTGACCCAGGACAGGCCGGCGCCGTCGCGCACCCAAGAATAAGCAGCATAAGTCAGTTCACCATCAGCGCCGGCAAAGGTGAAGGTGGTGTCGGCGCCGCCCATGTTCTCGATTTCGGCGAGGTGCTTCTGCAGCGTTGCATAAGCGTTGCGGATGATCAGGCTGCGGCTGTTCTCGGCGCGCAGGCGGCCGACCTTTCCTTGCTGTTCGGTGTAGACGTCCTCGCCGTTGGACGAGGCGATCAGGTAGCCGTTGGATTCCATGATGAAGGCCTCACCGTGGCGGCTGACGCGCAGGCCTCTGACGAAATCATTGAGCGCCTTGAGCGAAACGTCGGTGGCGACCACGCCTTCGAACTGGCCGTTGCCGGACAACACGCGGCGTGCGCGCGTGGCGACCAGGTCCTTGTCCCAGTAGTTGATGTAGATGTCGCTCCAGACATCGCGGTCGCTGTGCTGGGCGGCGACGTACCACGGCCGCGCGCGCGGATCGAATTCAGTGGGGTCGTTCTTCGGCATGCTGAGCTGCCCGCCGATACTGGTGAAACGATAGGCGCTGCGAAAACCGTCGGCGGCGCGCTTGACGCGCAATTCGGCGTCATCAAGGCCATAGCGGAACAAGCCGGCGAAGTCGCCGCTGCGGTTGCCGTAGAACACGTAGTTGTTGAGTTCCGGATGCAGCGAAGTGGCGACCCAGAAACGCGAACGCAGGTTGCCGAGATCGGTGTTAAGGTCGGTCGCAGCCGGCATGCCGCGCGGAAATGCCGACTCCAGCACCGAGGCGGCGCCGTCGATGTGGCGTTCGACCGTCAGCGCCACGCGATCAGCGGTCTGGTCGAGCAATTGCTCGGCTACCGACACCACCGCATGCCGCCCGGCAAGATAGGACAGGATGCCGACCAGCAGCGACACCAACAGGATCAGCCCGACGAACGGCAAGACCAGCACCTTCGCCAGCGACGATGATGAGCGGAGTATGTGGATCATGTGCCGTCCCTTGTTTTTTTGCTTGTTTTGATGTTTTCCGTCGCCGCGCGACACGCAGCGAACGGTGTTCCCCTTGCTGCTTAACGGCTGCCGGACGCGAAAAATGAAGCGGCGGCGCGTGCTTTTTCCCCCGTGGACGGCATCGAGCACGCATCAGGACATGATTCATGACTTGTGACTGTTGCGCAAGGTCCGTACGCAAGATGGCGACGAAGTGAGACGGAAGCGCGACAGATTTCACGAAAGAAAAACGCCGGCATGCAACCGGCGGCGTTTCCTTATCGGAGTGATTGATGATTCAATTGAATTATTCAACGATCGAACGGATGACTCTCGCCGGGTTTCCACCGACCAGAGTATTCGGCGGAACGTCCCTGGTGACGACTGAACCGGCCCCGACGACGGCGTTTTCGCCGACCGTCACGCCGCCGATGATCGTCGCACCGGCACCGATCCAGACGTTCCTCTCTATCCGGATCGGCTTTGCAACGACGCATTCATGTCTCCGGGAAGGCTCGATCGGATGGCCGCTCGTAATAATGCTCACGTTCGGCCCTATCATCACGTCGTCGCCGATGTCGACGCCGCCAAGGTCGTAGATGGTGCAATTCTGATTGATGAACACGTTGCGGCCTATGCCGATATCGGTCCCGCCGGTTGTATGGAAGGGCGGGATCAGGATGAAGCCGTCGTCGACTTGTTTGCCGATGAGATCGCTGAAGACCGCGCGTACTTCTTCCGTGTCGTTGAACGTCAGACGATTCAGCCTCACGGTGATCGCCATTGCCTTTTTGACGGCTTCTACCATGGCCGCCGATTCCGGTGTCCTCCGCGGAATTGTCTTGGTGCGATCCTCATTCGCCATTGCTTTTCTTTCTCTATTTGCTATCGATCGTGCATCCGGCAATTGTAGTGGTCCTGCGCCCGACTGTCCTCGTCCGCCCGGCGCAGGGCGTATAAAACCCGTTGCCGCCCCTTGCACTCCACCCATCCGGCGGCTATATTACGTACGTCGAAAAAGGCAGACTTGGTGTGGTCCAGCCCAAGTCCTTTCGCAAGAAAGCTCTGTCCATGCCCGTGCATGAGTCCCACGACGAACATCGGTGCCATCAGGCGCTTTCTGTTCGTCTGTGCGGTTCTCAAGACAACGAACCGCTCCGGTCGAACGATCACCAGAGGAGTCATTCATGCACGCGTCATCCGTTCTATCCGTTCCACCCATCCATGATGTTGTCATTGCCGGCGCCGGCCCGGTCGGCTTGTTCCTCGCCTGCGAGTTGCGCCTTGCCGATCTCTCGGTGCTGGTGCTGGAGCAAGCCGAAAATCCGCAATCACCGCTGAAGCAATTGCCCTTCGGCATGCGCGGCCTGTCCATCCCGACCGTCGAAGCCCTCCATCGGCGCGGCTTGCTGGACGCTGTCAAGGCACCCTCGCCTTCGAGTGGAGCCGCCACTTCCACGCCGCATTGGCTGCAACAGCAGCGCCGCACCGGCGGCCATTTCGCCGGCATGCAGTTTTATCTCGATCAGATCGATCATTCGAAGTGGCCCTACCTCCTGCCCGGCCCGGCCGATGCCGGCGTCGCCACCGACATGCAGCACATCGAGTCTGTTCTCGCTGCGCGCGCAGATGCGATGGGTGTGGAGATCCTGCGCGGCGTCAGCGCGGAGGATTTCGCGCAATCGGATGAACACGTGGACGTTCACGCCGGCGGCCAGACTTTCCGCGCGCGCTGGCTGGTAGGATGCGACGGCGGCCGCAGCATGGTGCGCAAGATCGGCGGCTTCGAATTCACCGGCACCGAGCCTGAATTCACCGGTTATTCCGTGGAGGTGGAAATGGCCGATCCCGGCCGGCTTCCGCCTGGTCGTCACTACACGGCCACCGGCATGGTCACCTTCCAGCCTCCCGGCACCATCGCCATGGTCGACTTCGACGGCGGCGCGTTTCATCGCACGCAAGCGCTCACGCGGGAGCACGTGGAGTTGGTATTGCGCCGCGTCTCGGGCATCGACGTCACAGTGACCGCGCTCAAACTTGCCGCCACCTGGACCGACCGCGCCTTCCAGGCCGCGACTTACCGCAAGGGCCGCGTGCTGCTTGCCGGCGATGCCGCGCATGTCCATTCGCCGCTGGGCGGCCAGGGACTGAATCTCGGATTGGGCGACGCCATGAACCTAGGCTGGAAACTGGCGGCCACCATCCGCGGCGACGCGCCGGATGGCTTGCTCGACAGCTATCACGCGGAACGCCATCCGGTGGGCGCACAGATACTCGACTGGTCGCGCGCCCAGGTGGGCATCATGCGGCCGGGTGAGAGTTCACGTGCACTCGCCGCCGTCATCCGCGATCTGATCGCAACGCGTGACGGTGCGACCTACTTCGCCGAGCGCGTCTGGGGACTCTCGCTGCGCTATGACCTCGGCGACAGCCATCCGCTGGTCGGCCGCAGCGCGCCGGATTTTCTACTAGCCGATGGCAGCCGGCTCGGCGAACATCTTCGCGACGGCAAAGCTTTGTTGCTGGATTTCGGCGCCGATGCGCGGTTGCAAACAGCGATGCGCCGCTGGCACGATCGCATCACGTATCTCGCCGGCGACGCCGACAACAAGCTCGGCCTGAGCGCGGTGCTGGTTCGTCCGGACGGCATCGTCGCGTGGGCCGGTGAAGGTGTTGCAGACCCGGAGGAGGTTGCCCGGGCCGCTGCACGCTGGTTTAAATGAAACCTGCAACCGCTCCGGGTCAACGCATCGGCACGTTGATCCCGAACAGGATCGATGAGTAGCGTCCCTGCCCGACATTCAGATTGCTGCTGTAGTCGACGATGAAGGACGAACCGTTGGCCAGCAACAGGCGCAAGCCGAGGCCGGCGGTCCAGTTGCCGGTGAAGCTGTCGTCCGAGCGGATCACGTAAGCCGGGCCTGACGAGGCTAGGTCGGCATACGAAATCCCGGCCTCGCCCGTGCCGGAAAACTGCCGGCGATATTCGATGCGGCCGCGCGGCGTCCACATGCCGACGCGGCTCAGGAACTGGCCTTCGGTGCGCAAGCCGAGCGTGCCGCTGCTGGTGCGCACGCGCTGCTTGAAATAGGTCAGCGCATTGTTGGCGGCGGCGGTTTCGGTGTATTGCCCCAACGTGGTGGTGGTCAGGTCGAGCTTGCCGTAGGGCGACCACATCCAGCTTTTTCCGCGGAATTCATAGCCGCTCGACAGCGCGACGAAGGTCTGCGTACCGCCGCGCTGGCCGATGGCGAAACTGCCGTCGTCGGTCACGTAGCGGGTCGAGTCGAAGTTGAGTGCGCCATAGCCGAACATGCCGTCGACGAAGATGTTGGGCGTCGGCCGGAAGCTGCCGTACACAGTCGCCACCACGCTCTGCCCGACGCTCTTGCTGCCGTTCTCGCCGATGTCGCTGCGATCGCGGCTGTAGCCGGTGCCGACGCCGATGGTCAGTTGATCGCTGAGGCGATAGTCGGCGCCCATGCTGATGCCGTTGGTGGTGAAGCGGAAACCTTCCTGCTGGCCGTTGGCGTTGCGTTGGCCGAAGTCGACCGTGCCGGCGATCCACAGCGACAGTTCCTGCCGGGCCTGATCGGTCTTGGCCGGCAATTCGGGCAAGCCCGCCAGCCCCTTGCCGTCAGTTGCCGCCGCCGGTGCGCCGACCGGACTTGCCTGGCTCAGCAGCGGCCAGCCGACCTTGCGCATGCCGGCCTGCAACGGCGCCCCGACCACGCGATCGACTTCGTCGTCGCTCCATTGCGCCAGCAACGGCTTGGCCGGTGCTGCCGGTTGCGCGAAGCCGAGACCGAAACTGGAGCGCGCCCAACCGTCGCCATGCAGGCTTTCCAGACGACGGCTGAAGTTGCCCAGCTGTGCTGTGGCGAAGCGGCTTGCGCTCTGGCCGTGCGCCGCCACCAGTCCCTTGACCTGGGTATCGTTGGCGGCATTGGTGCGTGCGCCCACCGTGATGGTGACGGTTGCTGCAGTCGATACGCCTGATGCATTGCTCAGCGTATAGGTCACCGTGGTGACGCCCGAGAAGGCCGCCGCCGGCGTGAAGCTCATGCGGAAGGACTGGCCGCCGCCATTGACGATGGTCGCGGCGCCGGCCGCCGTCGGGTTGACCGTACCGACGCTTGCACCGGTAAACGGACCGCCGCTGGCGCCGGTCAGCAGATCGACCGTGGCCGTGGCGCCGGCCGCGACGGACACGCTCTGGTTCGCAGCGACAGGCACGGCGCCGACGCTGACGGTGGCGACGACCGGTAACGAAGTGCCGAACACGTTAGACAGCGTATAAGAGAACTGCACGTTACCGCTGAAGCCTGCGACGGCGGTATAGACGATGTCGGTGCCGTTGACCGTCGCCGTGCCGGAGGCCGGTGCGCTGGTGACGTTGACGCCGGTGATCGGACCGTTGGCGGCGGCCGCGCCGACATGCAGCGTCACCGCCTGGCCGGACTGCACGCTGGCGCTTTGCGGCGGCGACGTCGGGACCGCCAGCGCCGTCACCGAAATGCTGACCGTGGCCGCAGCCGAAGTACCGCCCGGACCGGTCGCGGTGTACGTAAAGCTGTCGCTGCCGAAATAGTTGGTGGTCGGCGTATAGATCACCCCGAGACCGCTGACGGTGGCGCTGCCGTGCGACGGCGTCGACGCGATGGAGACGCTGGTGACGGCGCCGGTGTCGTTGGTCGTCACCGGAATCGTCACCGCCTGGTTGGCGCTGGTGGCGGCGCTATCGGCGACGGCAACGGGCGCACCCACGCCGACCGTCAGCGTGAAGGTCTGCGCCTTGATCACCGGCGTCGGCGTGCTGCTGTCGGCGGCAGAGGCGGTCACGGAGAAACTGCCGGTCTGCGTCGGTACGCCGGAGATCGTCGCGCCGGTGGTGCTGGTCGAATACGTCAGGCCGGCCGGCAAACCGGTCACGCTGATCGCGCTGTAGGGTGCGCCGCCACCGCTCCAGGTCAGTGTCTGGGTATAGCTTGCGCCTTGCGTGGCGCTCCAGGCCGCGGACGGCGTGATGATCACCGTTGGCGCGCCGATTGTCACGGTCACCGTTGCCACCGCCGAGGTGCCGACTGCATTGGAGGCGGTATAGCTGAACGTGTCCGTGCCGATATAGCCGGCGGTCGGCGTATAGCGGAATCCGTTGGCGCTGGCGAGGGCTGCCGTGCCGTGCGCCGCCACCGTGGTGATGATCAGCGAAGTCGGCGTGCCCCCCGAGATCGACGTCGGGATGATGTTGTTGCTGCTGCTGTAGGCGACCGCGGCGCTGCTGTCGGCGCTCACCGGCTTGCCGGCGCCAACGGTGCCGTTGTAGTTGAGCGTCGTGGTGACGTTGAAACTATCAGTGGAAGTGACTGAGAAATTGTAGGCGCCGGCTGCCGTGGGCGTGCCGCTGATAAGACCGGTGCCAGATACGCCCAGGCCGGCAGGTGTCGCGCCTGCCGTGACGGCGTAGGTGTAAGGCGTGGTGCCGCCGGAGGTCGACAGCTGTTGCGAGTAGGCGATGCCGACCTGAGGCGTGGTCAGCGATGACGGCGAGATGCCCAGTGTCGGATTGCTGACCACCAGTGTGTAGCTGTTGGAGGTATTGAATGGCGCCCCCGCTCCGGCGGAACTGTCCTGGACTTTGAGCGTGAAACTGAAATTGCCGCTCTGCGTCGGTATGCCGGACAGTGTTCCTCCGGTGAGAGTCAGTCCGTTGGGCAAACTGCCTGCGATCACACTGTAGGTATACGTCGGTACGCCGCCGCTGCCGGTAAATGTCTGCGAATAAGCAGCGCCGACAGTCGCTCCGGAAAGAGACGGGCCGGCAGGCGACAGGCTGAGCGCCGGCGGCGACACGGTGATGGATACGGTGGCAGGACTGGATGTGCCGATGGAATTGGTGGCCGTGTACGAGAACGAATCCGTCCCGGCATAACCGGCCGTCGGCGTATAGCTGAACGACGACGCACCGAGCACGCTGAGCGTGCCATGCGACACCCCGCTGCTGATATTGAGCGAAGTGGCGTTGCCGCCGCTGGTGTCGATCAGTGCAGAGATCGTCGTGCCGGTGGCAGCGCCGGTGTTGTAGGCGACGGAGGCGCTGGTCGCGTTGGCAATCGGTGCGCCCTTGCCGACGCCGCCGGACATGGGCAATGATTTGGTGAAACCATTGCTGTCGGTTGCGGTGATGGTGTACGAGTAGGTGCCGGCGACGGTCGGCGTGCCGGTGACGGCGCCGCTGCTGGCCGACAAGTTCAACCCGGTAGGCAGGCTGGGGGTAGTGACGGCATAGGTGTAAGGAGCGGTGCCGCCACCGGCGACGAACTGGATGGTGGGCGCGGGTACACCGCGGTCCAGATTGACGCTATTGGCGGTAAGAGTGAGGGAAGGCGCCGCCACAGCCAATGTGTAAGCGCGCTGTCCGGTCACCTGCGTGCCCGTCGAGCTGTCGGTGGCAATCACGGTGCCGCTATACGAATTGGCTTGCGTCGGCGTGCCCGACAATACCCCCGTGGTCGGGTTCAGCGTCACGCCGTTGGGCAGGGTGCTGGTGCCGGAAAGTGAATACGTGTAGGGACTCGCGCCGCCAGTGGCAGTAAACGTTTGCGAAAGCGCCGTCCCGGCGGTGCCGCTGAGCGACACCGATGAGGGTGAAACCGTTACCGTCGGCGCCGTCATCGTGACCGTGACGGTGGCCGGGCTCGACGTACCGGACGCATTGGTGGCGGTATAGCTGAACGAATCCGGGCCGTTGTAGCCGATGGTCGGCGTGTACCTGATGATGGCGCCGCTGACGAGCGTCGCGCCGTGCGATGGTTGGCTGGCGACCGCTACGGAAGCCGCCGGACCGCCGCTGAGCGACAGCGTCGCCGCGTTGAGGGTGCTGTTGTAGGCAACCGGCAGACTGACCGGCCCTGCCACCGGCGGTGGCAATGGATCGATCACGAAGCTGTAGGTAGCCGTCGGCGTCAGCGTCGGCGAGACCGCCGTACTGTCGCTCACGTCGAAATTGACGGAGTAGGTCCCCGCCGTGGTCGGCGTACCGGAGATCAAACCGGTGGAGCTGATCGACAGCCCCGGCGGCATCGTTACATTGGCCGGCTTGGCGTAGCTGTACGGCGCGGTGCCGCCGGTGCTGCTCAGTTGCAGCGAATACGGCATGCCGATCGCGCCGTTGGTGAGCGCCGATGGTGTCGTGGTCAGCGTGGCGGCGCCGACGGTCATCTGGTATGTCGCGGTTTGCGTGAACGCGGGTGACGTTGAATCGGTCACCTTCACAGCAAAATTGTAGGTGCCGCGCGCAATCGGTGTGCCGGAAAACAAACCGTTCGAATCCATGCTGATGCCCGCCGGCATTGTGCCGAGAGAGAGCGCGTATATATAAGGCCCGGTGCCGCCGGTGGTGGTCAATTGCTGGGAAAAACTCTGGCCGATGGAGGGATTGGCAGACACTGACGGCGACACCACCAGCGGCGAGGTCGGCGCAGTGACGGTGATGTTGAAGGTGATCAGATCCTTGGACTGATCCTGTACGGTGAACGTGTCCGTACCCGCGCCGGTGCTGGAATTTTTATAGATAATGTAGCCGTCGGACGCACCCATCGCGTTGTCCCCGAGGACCGTACCGTGCAATGGCGGCGTGCCGATACCGGCCCAGCCGAAAGTCGAGCAGCCCCCTACGTTGAACGTGATCTGGATCTGCTGACCGGCAACCACCGTCGCATTGAAGGGCCCGCAAGGGGAGACGCCGCCGGCGGCGTAGGCCGGATTGTGCCAGCCTGCAGAGAGCAGCAACAGCACCGTCGCCACGATGGCGGCGGTACGTGTGGAGGACAATACGACGAGGCAAGCGCTCTTCCATATGAACATCATTGACGACATGAAGGACCGATGTGCGGCGCCGTTGTACTCGGGTTGAAACATGCATCCCCCTGGATGATGGTGTTATTTTTTGAAACGATATTTCCTCCCGGCGGAGCGCCGGCGGCATCATTGGTGGCATAGCCTGGACAGGCTATGAAAAAAACCCGTCCGGTATGTAGCGCAAACGCGCTGCATCGCAGTTGATTTTTCCCGGATGAACAATGAGTGATTTCGTCACGGATCGACGTGCTGAAAGCCACTCCTTTCGGCTACCCTCCGCCTTTGGCGGGCATTATCACAGGGGTGCGGAACGGTACTTGACTGCCTGTCTCACTTTTTTAAAATTTTTAGTTGGCAAATGGACAAATCGGCAATGCGCGGTGGTCTCGGCTTCCCGAAATCCGGTCGTGCTGAAGATGAAGCGGCTGAGCCACCGGACACAGCGCGCTTGAGCCCCGTTTTTCACTTGCCGCCGGTGACATCCAGAAAGGTGCCGGTAATGAAGGAAGCCTCGGCGCTTGCCAGCCACAGGATCGCGCGCGCGACTTCTTCAGGCTGGCCGCCTCTTCCCATCGGAATCGAATCCTTGACGCGATCCACCCGCCCCGGCTCGCCACCGCTGGCGTGCATCTCGGTGTAGATGTGTCCGGGGCGGATGCAGTTGACGCGTATTCCCTCACGCGCAACTTCCTTGGCGAAGCCGGTGGTGAAGGTCTCGAGCGCGCCCTTCGACGCGGCGTAGTCGATATATTCGTTGGGACTGCCGAGCCGGGCCGAGGCCGATGAGATGTTGACCACGACGCCGCCGTGTCCATTGTGACGCGTCGACATGCGCTTGACCGCCTGCTGCGCACAGAGAATGGGACCGATCGCGTTGACCGCAAAGATGCGCTGCATGCGCTCGAATCCGAGATCCTCCAGCCGTGACTGCGGCGCCAGCATCGCGGCATTGTTAACCAACACGTCGATCCGGCCAAAGCTGCGATCGATCGCAGCGAACAGCTGTTTGACCTGTTCAGGATCGGCGCTGTCTGCGCGTACGGCCAACGCACGACGACCGAGCGCCTCGACGTCGGCCGCCACCGCGAGAGCGGCGGACTCATTGGAGACGAAGCTGATCGCAACATCGTAACCTTGCGCGGCAGCCAGCCGCGCAGTCGCTGCGCCGACGCCGCGACTTCCGCCCGTGATCAGAATCAGCGGCGCCTGTGAGACGGTATCCATGTCATGCCCCTTTATGTAATGGAGAAGAAATGATGGTCAGGCGCACGCATCCATGCGCCGTCAACCGATAATGATGGTGCCGGCGGCAATCACCGCGCATGCCAGCATCTTGCGGACGGTGAGCGTCTCACCGAGGAAAAAATAGCCGATCAGCGCGGCAAACAGCACGCTGGTTTCGCGCAGTGCCGATACGGCGCCCATGGGTGCGCCGGACATGGCGTAGATGACGATGCCATAGGCCAGAAGCGACACCAGTCCGCCGACGAAGGCAGTGACGAATCCGGGCCGCATGGTAAATAAACTACCGGTGCCGCGCAAACCGATGTAGACCGCCGGCATCAGCACGCCCCACAAGGCGCACATCCATACCGTATATGCCATCGGCGCGCCCGACAGGCGTACGCCGACGCCGTCCACCACGCTGTAAGCGGCGATGAAACAGCCGGTCCCCAACGCATAGGGCAAGCTCGGCACCGCCAGCTTGCGCCCATTGAAGGCCAGCGAGATGATGCCGCCGGCCACCAGCGCAATGCCTAGCAGAGCGCTCGCCCCCACCCGTTCGCCGGCGAAAGCCGATGCCGCGATGGTGATCAACAGTGGTGAGGAACCGCGCGAAATCGGATAAGTTTGTCCAAGGTCGCCGGCGCGATAGCTGCGGACGAGAAAAAGGTTGTAGCCCACGTGCAGCACCGCAGAGAGTACGGCATACATCCAGCTGGCTTTGGCCGGCGGAGCAAGGAGCAAGGCGATTGCGACGCTGGCGAGCGCCACCGCCACGCACATGACCGTCATCGACCACAGCCGGTCGGCGCCGCCGCGCAAAAGCGCGTTCCAGCTTGCGTGCAGCAGCGCGGCAAAAAGTATCAGTGCAATGATGTGGAAAGGCATGCGTCATACTAAGCAAACCGGCGTCGCGACTAAAGCGAAGTCTCCTCATCGAAGCATGAGCAATTCCTCATGCTTGTCGCCAGTCTTATCGATAGCCTTGCTCGGCCTCGCCGGATTCCGCCAGCAGCCAATTGCGGAAGCTGACGACATGAGGCTGGGATTCGATACCTTTGGGGCAGACGAAATAGTAGGCGACCGGTGACGGGAACGGCACCTTGAACAGCCGGACCAGGCTGCCGTCGGCGATTTCAGCTTCGACATGGCCGCTGCGCGCCAGGGCGACTCCCTGTCCCAGCAGCGCCGCCTCGATGGTCATGTTGGTGTCGGCGAAGCGCACGCTCTCCTTGAGCGTGGACATGTTCACGCCCACTTGTTGAAACCAGAGCGCCCATTTCGGCACCAGATCGGCGCCGGCGCGCGTGAGCAGCGGATAGCGCAATAATTCGGCGGGCTTTCGCGGCGTGCCGAGGCGCGCCAGCAGGTCCGGACTGGCGACCGGAAAAATCTGTTCCCTGAACATGAATTCCGAATGCAGGCCGGGATAATTTCCATTGCCGAAACGGATCGCCACATCCGGCTCCGTGCTTGAAAAGTTGATGGCCTTGTCGGTGGTTTCCAGCGTCACCAGGATTTCCGGATGCTGCCGGGACAGGCCGGGCAATCTCGGCAGCAGCCATTTCAGTGCGAACGAATAGGTGGTGCTGACTTTCAGCCGCACGCGGCCCTTTTGCTCGCGCAGATCCGCCAGCGTGGCTTCCAGGTTCAGGAAGAATTCGCGTACGATCGGCGCAAGCGCCGCGCCTGCAGGTGTCAGGGTCAATGATTTTCCGCGCTGAAACAGCTGCAATCCCCATATCTCCTCGAGATGCTTGAGCTGGTGGCTCACCGCGCTTTGGGTGACATGCAATTCTTCCGAGGCGGAGGTGAACGTGGCATGCCGCGTGGCGACCTCGAAGGCGCGCAAGGTGGCGGTGGGAGGCAGGTCTTTCATCGTGTTGTTTCCCCGGCGAGCAAGTTATAGGTGGCCGTTCATGAACGAAAGCTCATGATAGAACATTCCCCTCATTCACCGGAAAAAACGCAGGTTTCCCGAGCGATCCTGGTTCCGGGGCGGGACGGAAGCCGGCGGTACGGACCGCCTTTTCCATCAGGCCACGTGAGCCGTCATGCGACCCGGGCTAGCTTGTCGTCGAAGTAAATTTGCCATTGGCATTGAACATTCTGCGGTGCGGCAGGTTCATACCTGCTTTTGAGCGGAAAAACCGGATGCCATTTATTGCTACGACAACAAGCTTATCCATGCGAAGGCGCATGCAGTCGCTGGCGGCACTCATGCTGCTATCCGCCTCGGGCGCCACATCTCTGGTACAGGCCGCCGATGCCGCAGGCCTGTGCGCGCCCGATCTGAAGGTGGACAAGGAAAAGCTGGCGGCGCAGCTGCTGGCCGCCTACCCGGTGAGCACCGCCTATCTGGCCGTAGGAGAACATCCCGCGCCGCTGTCGTCATATCGGGCACTGGCGTCATGGCTGCTCAAGAAACACGCCAGCGAGAAAGCGGCCGGAACAGCCTCTTGCAAAGGCGACGGCTGCAACGCGGATCACATTGCCGATGACCTGCAACAGCTTCTCGACGGCAAGGACGCGCAGTTCAAACCTGGCGGCGGCGCGGCGGCCACCACCTTCTTCGATGCTGACAGCCATGGCAGCCTGACCTGCGCGCAGAGCGACGCACAGTTGCACTTGCCGCACGCAGCATCGGCAGCCGTCATGAGCGCTGCGCCGGCTGCGGCCGGCGCAGCGGGATCTGCCGCGGCAACAACCCCGTCTGCGACGCATCAGCCGGGCTGGATGGATCCCTTGCGCGTGCGCGGCAATCCCGACCAGTTGTCCGTCGATCGCAGCAACCAGGCCGCGTACGCTTCCGTCGAGCGTGCGCATCTGACGCTGGCCAATGACGATGTGGCGCAGTCGCGCACCAACGACATCGTGGTGTTTGCCGGCTATTCATTTGACAAGCGCCCCATGGACGGCAATGGCAGCACGTACGAGGCGGTGCCTTATGTCGGCTTCAAGCAGAACCGCGTCACCAATTACAACGGCGGCGCCGTCACGGTGGACACCACCCGTACCGGCCAGGCCGGTGTGCTCTCGTCATTTCACTTCGTTCATCCGGGGTCGGCCAATACGGAAGACCTGACGGCACGGCCGGACTACCTCATCAATAGTTCCGACGGCAGCCGCCTGCTCACCGTCAACTTCACCTACACGATGGTGCGGCCCGGCATCCTCAACGATTTCATCCGCTGGAACAACGGCCTGGCATTCAAACCCATCCTGATCGGCCAGAGCCGCAACGGTACCTATCTCAATCGCGGCGAAGCGGCGGTCTACGAACAGCATCAGGACTTCATCCGCCTGGGGGCGCAAGCGGGCTTCACGCTGGCCTCGACCAATCCGAAGCTGCCATTCGACTTCACCACCACCTATACCGGCCTCAAGGCCTTGCAGGGCTCGCGCAGCATCCACTACTGGAAGGGTGCGCTGACCTACAACTTCAACCAGAACGTGGGGCTGAGCCTGGATTATTCAAATGGATTACTGCCGGATACGGGCGACGCCGAACGCAAATGGGGCCTGGGTATTGCGACCAAATTCTGAGCGGGTCGCGAAGCCTGCGCAGAGATTGAGGCATATGCAACGACGGCAGCAGTTGCCCGTGACCAATCACGAGACGCTAGTGAAAAAAAGGGCACGTGCGATAACGCATGCGCCCTTTCATCGTCCTGAAAATAAAGAAATGCCGGTTCAGCAATATTGCTATTTGTAAAAAGCTTCGACCTTGCCTTTGACCTTGGTCAGCAGGGGGTTGCCCTTGCGATCCAGGGCTTTGCCGGCCGGGACTTTGATCCATCCCTCGCTGATGCAGTATTCGTCGACGTCGGTACGCTCTTTATCGTTAAGCCGGATGCCGACCTCATGTTCAAAGATGGCGGCATTGAAATAAGGACTGCGCGGATCGATCGAGAGCCGGTCAGGGAGCGGGGGGCGTTGTGTAGTGTCGTTCATGGCGACAATTATCGACGATAAAATTGCGCAAAACAATTCTTTGTTGAGAACGCCGGGTTCCCCTGCCCTAGTTCAATACCTTCAGCAAAATGGTCGCACAGACGATCATGGCGGCGCCGCCGATGCGCGTTGAGATTTGCGCGAACGGCATCAGGCCCATGCGGTTGGAGGCGGAAAGGATTGCGACGTCGCCGGTTCCGCCCAGGCCGCTGTGGCATGCCGTGACGATTCCCGCTTCGACCGGGTACATGTTGAGCCACTTGCCGACGAAGAAGCCGGATGCCACCAGTGCCATCACGGTTGCCGCGCAGACCGCAAAGTAGCCGGGCGTGAAAGCCGCAACCAGATCCTTCCACGATACGAACAAGGCGCCCAGGCCGACCAGAATGGCGAAGGTCAGATTGGCCGAGACGAACCTGTACATCTGATATGCCCCCAACTCAAGTTTCTCCGGGATCAGCTTGAGCACTTTCAGCAGCGCGGCGCTGACGATCATCAGGATCGGCCCGGGAATGCCGGTGGGTTCCGCCAGCACCGCGCCGAGGATGAAGAACGCACAGCTGATCAGCAGGCCCGCCCCCATCAGATGCAGATCAAGCGGGACATTGGTGTGATCGCCCCTGAGCAACTCCGCATCGCCTCCGGATTTCACCAGAAAACCATTTCCGTTGAGATGCGGCTTCTTGTCGCCGATCCAGCGCAGCACCCCACTCGACAAGATGGCCACGACATTGCCCAGCAGAGCGGCCGGGACCAGCATGGCGATCAGTTCAGCCTGCGGCCTGCCGAGGATTTCGGAATAGCCGATCGACAGCGGCAGTATGCCCTCGCCGATGCCGCCGCCGACGATCGGAACGACGATGAAGAAAAACGTATGCCGGGGAGAATAGCCAAACAGCAGCCCGACCGAGACGCCGGCCACGATGGCGGCGAGCGTACCCGCCAACAAGGGCAGGAACATGCGCATGAAGCCTTGCACCAGCACCTGGTGCCGCATGCCGAGAATGCTGCCGGCGACCAGGCAGGCAATGTAGAGATATTGCAGGTTCGCCGTCTTCATGGTGGTGGTGATGGCTTTCATCATTTCCGGATCCATCAGCTTGAAACCGATCAGCGCCGACGGTACGAAGAGGCAGAGGATCGCCGCGCCGCCGATATGCTTCAACACCGGCAGCCTGCCGCCGATTTCGCCAAGCAGAAGGCCGGCCAGCATCAGTACTGCAAAGCCGCCGATCATGTCGTTAGGCAGTTTCCTGTTCAGCGCGGCAATGATCGTGATCGCGGCAATCACTGCGTAAATCGGCCATGGCAAAGGCCCGATCTTGCGCCTGCCGACCAGCCTCCACATCCCATGCCGGACGGTCGGGGCTTCGATAGGTGTAGCGTCCATAGTTGTCTCCGTTGATTGAGGGTGAGCGCGTCTTTTGTATTTTTGGCCCGATGCGGGATGAGCCCGCATCTCGTGAGAGAGAAGTGTAATAATTCCGTCGATCTTTATAGTTAAGAATTACTATATCCATTATTTAATCAGGCTTAATAATGAATCGTCTCTCCGATCTGGAGTTTTTCATCCAGCTGGTAAAACAAGGCTCACTCGCTTCGCTCGCCCGAGAGCTGGGCGTCACGCCGCCGGCGGTGACTTCGCGGCTGGCGCAGATAGAAAAACGCCTCGGCGTCCGACTGCTCAACCGCACCACGCGACGCATCAGCGTGACGCATGAAGGCGAGGTGTATCTGGCGACCGGCGCCCGCTTGCTGGCGGAATTGCAGGAGCTCGAACAGACGGTGTCGAGCAGTCGCGGCGTGCCCAAGGGTGTGTTGCGGGTGAACGCCACGTTTGGCTTCGGGCGGCGCCACATCACGCCGGCGATCGCGGAATTCGTCAGACGCTATCCGGAAGTCGAGGTGCAGCTGGAACTCACGGACCGGTCCATTAATCTGGCCGACAAGGCGTTCGATATCGGCATCTGGTTCGGAACCGTGCCCGATTCACGCATGGTCGCCCGCAAGATCGTCTCGAATAAGCGATTGCTGTGCGCATCGCCGGCCTATCTGAAAAGAGCCGGCGTGCCCCTGGTCCCGCGGGACTTGCAGACGCATCAGTGCATCGTGCTGCGCGAAAGCGACGCCGCCTACGGCACCTGGCATCTCACGCGCGGCAGCAAACAGGAAACCATCAAGGTCCGCGGCAACCTGAGCACCAATGACGGCGAAGCCGGCGTGGTGTGGGCGCTCGAAGGTCTCGGGATACTGATGCGATCCGAATGGGATGTGCATGCCTACGTCGAGACTGGCCGGCTGACGCCGGTGCTGAGCGACTGGGCCTTGCCGGGCGCCGACGTGTTTGCGGTCTATCCGGAGCGCGCGCACCTGTCCGCCAAAGTCAGCGCCTTCATTGATTTTTTGACGATGTGGTTCAACAAGAATGCGGTATGGACGAAGGCGAAACCGGCGCGTTGATTTACGGCGCGCGCAGGATTTTTCATGCATGGAGGATCTTTAACAAAGCACAGGCTGTAACGTAACCCCCCGTCAATAAATTTTGGGGAAGCATCACGCTTGTCAGCTACCATTCCCCCTTCGAAAACATGAAGCAGAGATACGACCATGGGCATACTTGACGACGCGATACGCGAAATAAGGCAGGAGAAGCAGGCTGCGGAAGAGGAAGCCCGGCAGGCGCTGGAGGATTTCGACATGATCACCTCCCGGGCCGTCGACGCAGTGAAGAACACGGTCGCTGCGCTGCGGCTTGAATTGCAGGCAGCAAACTGGTGGAGCGATGAACTGAGCGAGGACGACCAGAAACCGGCGTACCTGAGCCTGAGTTTCCGCGTGCGCCGACATGCAGGAATTCCTGAATCCGCCGCCAATCCCGACTATGTGTATTCCATCAGATTCGATGCACTGGGCGGCGCCGTCCGGATTACGGATTCCATCGATCCCTTGCTGGAGCCACTGGAGCTCCGCGGCGTGGCCAGACAGGATTTTGCTGCGGATCTGGAGAGGGATCTGAAGCTTTTCCTGAAGGCGATTCTTTACAAGCATTAAAAAAGACACATCGCAAGCGATTCATAGGCGCGACATTGCAGAACTCAGAATGAAAAGACGACCGGGATGTCCTGGCTGAAATAGGCGGACCGCTCGCGCCTCGTGAGAAAATAGGCCTCGCCCAACGTCAGGCGGCAACGTTTCTTCACTTCCTCTCCCATGTCATCACTGAAGTACCTGAGCGCCTATTCCGAACAAACGCGCGAACAAGTGTCGCAACTGCTGGCGCAGGATCGCCTGCGTGAAGTGCTGCTCAAACGCTATCCGAAGACGCACGATCTGCGCACCGACAAGGCGTTGTATCAATACGTACAGGACTTGAAGACCGAGTTCCTGCGCAATGCGGAGCCGATCAACAAGGTCGGATACGACAGCAAGATTCATGTGATCAACCACGCGCTCGGATTGCACACGTCGATCTCGCGGATTCAGGGAGGCAAGCTGAAGGCCAAGCATGAGATTCGCGTCGCGACGCTGTTTAAAGAGGTGCCGATCGAATTCCTGCGCATGATTGCCGTGCATGAGCTTGCGCATATCAAGGAAAAGGAACACGACAAGGCGTTCTACAAACTGTGTTCGCATATGGAACCCAACTACCATCAATACGAATTTGATCTGCGCCTCTACCTTACGGAAATTGATCATTCCGGACGACGTATCTGGGGCGCGGAAAAATAAAACACCATCCACGCCCGGCACCTTCCGCGAAGGTATGCGCAGATTAAAAAGCCCGCGATCGGAAAGACCGATGGCGAGCAAGACAGCCGTGACGGGCTGCGAGGAGATGCGGTATCGGAGGCCAGGCCGACTTCATTAAGTCGCGTCGACCGAGCGAGGTCTTGCCGCGCGCTAGATATGGGCGTCGCGGCTGCGCTGCGGGTGCGATGCGTCCGGAAAAATTGGAAGCAGGCGCAAGCGCTGATCGTCTTCTTCCTCGTTGCGCAGATCTTCTGCGTCGAGGAATTTCAGATGCTTGTCGACCGAAAAACAGGCCCACACGAGGAGCACGTCGAGAAGAATGATTCCGATGCTGGTCAAGCTGATGCTGGAGCCCATGATTGAATCCTTTCGGTCGAAATGTTGCGGTGGGAAACGCTGCATTTGAACCAATCATACTCATCGGAATGTTGCTCGCATATCAGTCAAATCCTGATTTCCAGGAGGCAATGATATGCCGTCATGCCTTTGCCAGCTCCTTGATGCAGGTCGGGATCATTCTGGCCCGGCAAACGCTTGCGGACGGTGATTCTTAGCGGTGCCGGTCCGCGCTGTCTCGCAGAACATTGCAAATCTGCACACGATACTCAGAGAAAAATGACTCTCTTCCTTTCTTCTTTGCCTCCACGTGTTGAGGATGCGTCGCCCATGCTTTCATCCCTTCTTCGCTGGAAAATTCCACAATCGTCACCCGCTCTCCGTCTGCTGCGACAAATCCCTTGTGTGAAACATAGTCGGGAATTTGCGCCACCAATACGCTCATGCGCGAAGCCCAAGCCGAATACTCTTCTTGATTTTCGGGCCGCAGTCTTGAGCGAAATACCGTTAGCAACATGTCGTCTCCAAAAAAGATTTCCGCCTTCGAAGTGAAGACCGAGGAGCGCAGTGTAGAAGCTATATATATTCTTTAATATTGAATTAAAATGAATTTTTCATTCCAATAAAAAGAATATGAAACTTTCGGATCTGCGTGTTTTTCTTGCCGTGGTCAACGAAGGAGGAATAACAAACGCATCAGCCGTTCTGCATCGCGTACCTTCCAACGTCACCACCTGTATTCAAAAATTGGAAGCAGATCTCGATGTTTCCCTCTTCATTCGAGAAGGAAATCGACTTCAGCTGTCTGGCCATGGAAAGCTGTTGGCTGGATATGCAGTGCGTTTGTTGGCGCTGGCGGAAGAAACAAAGGCGGCAATGCACGATACGGTCCCGTCCGGTGTTCTGGCACTGGGGGCAATGGAAAGCACCGCAGCGATACGCTTGCCGTCACTGCTGGGGAAACTGAATGAAAGATATCCACGGCTCTCCGTCGAACTGAGAACCGGGGCCCCTCGCCCTCTCACCGCGCGCGTGCTCAGCGGAGAGCTCGATGCCGCGCTGGTTGCGGAACCTGTGTCGGACATTCGGCTTGACAGCGTCCTGGCCTACACGGAACCGCTGGTGATTATCGGTCCGCCGGGCCACCCCAAAATACGTTCCCCAAAGGATGTGCGAACAAGCACGCTATTGGCGTTCGAACCGGACTGCCCCCACCGGCAACGCCTGGAAGCATGGTGCGCCAGCGGAGACGTCGCACCTCTGAAGATCTTGGAACTGGGCTCTTATCACGCGATTCTCGGTTGCTGTGTCGCCGGCATGGGCATTGCCCTCATCCCTGCGGCAGTTCTTGAGACCTACACCGAGCGTTCGCGGCTCTCGGAGCACTATCCCAAAGGGAAAATACACTCGGTCAATACCATGCTTATATCGCGCAAGGACTCGATACAACCTAAAGTGAGGGCGTTGGCTGAACTCTTGCAAGAACAGAATCTTCCTTGAAGAACTATTCTCGATCCGCGGCAAACAACTCCGCGCGTTCATTTCTCGTAGACTTGCGCCAGGTCGGCAAAGCCTTTCACTTCGATGGGATTGCCTGAAGGATCCAGAAAGAACATCGTCGCCTGTTCGCCAGCTTCACCGGAAAAACGAACACTGGGAGGAATAACGAACTTGACCTTGTCGCCGGCGGACAGCACATCGGCAAGTTGACGCCAATCATTCATCTGCAAGATGATGCCCAAATGCGGCATCGGCACCATATGCTCTCCCACCTTGCCGGTATTGGTCACCGCAAACGGCGTGCCCAGATGCAGTGAAAGTTGATGACCGAAGAAATCGATGTCAACCCATGTATCCGTACTTCGCCCTTCTTTGCATCCAAGCAAGTTGCAGTAAAAGTCTCGCGCGACATTCAGGTCGTGGACATGGTAAGCGAGGTGAAAAAGTGATCGCATGACAATCCTTGATGATGAAGTAGTTATTCCCGCGTGACTGAGCCCCTGCGGCGGGAACTCACAAGTCATGACGGCGCTTTCGTTTCTATTGATTTGCGACTTGATTCAATATACCAGCCAGCAGAGGCATGTCGATATTGCCTCCGGATAGCACCAGCATCGTGTTTTCTCCCTTGAGATCCAGCTTTCCCGCAAGAATGGCGGCCAGTGCGACACAACCTCCGGGCTCGACCAGGATATGCAACTGTTCCAGCGCGAAACGGATGGCCGCAGCAACCTCTTCGTCGCTTACCGCCACTGCACCGTTGAGTAGTTGCCGGTTGATTGCGTAGGGCAGTTCGGCCGGCGTGTACGCCTGCAGAGCATCGCAAATCGAGCGGCTGTCCGGTGGATTGCTTTCGCGGCGACCGCTCGACAATGAGCGCACCGTGTCGTCGAATCCTGCCGGCTCGACTGCAAATATGCGGGTCGATGGCGACAATCGATCAAGTACAAGGCTGCTTCCTGCGGCAAGGCCCCCGCCGCCACACGGTGTGATGAACACTCCCGGACTGTTGTCGGTCGTCGCTCGCTTCAGCTGCGCCAGCGCTTCGAGGACAACCGTCCCTTGTCCAGCCAGAACGTCCGGATGATCTCCGGGCGGGATCAGGGTTCCACCTGTTTCTTCCAGTATTTTCATGCCGATTGCCTCACGGCTTTCACTGCGACGATCATACTGCCTGACTTCCGCACCTTGCATCAAGGCGCCGCGTATTTTGTTTTGGGGAGCGTCGGACGGCATCACGATCGTCGCCTTCGTATTAAGCCGCCGTGCAGCCCAGGCAATTGCCTGGCCATGATTGCCGGTCGAATAGGCAATGATGCCCCGGGCCCGTTGTTCCGGGGACATGTTCAACAGCGCATTGAATGCACCGCGCGCTTTGAATGACCCTGTGACCTGCAGATTTTCCGCCTTGAGCCAGACACGGGCCTTGGCGATCTCGTCGAGAATCGGCGAGCGCAGCAGCGGCGTTTGGTACACGTAATTCTTGATGCGTAGCGCCGCCTGTTCGACGTCCTGAAAAGCCGGAATAGCGATTTCGCCGAGCAGAGAGTGCTGAATATTTGAACCGGATTGCATGGCAAGCATGGGAATGCCTCGAGTTTTGGGTTGTCGTCATCGTCATCTGCGAGCGGCGACCCGGCAGTGGATGGCCGCTCCATGGGACATGAAGGTCAGTCGGGAATTGAATTGACGTCGAAAGCCGCCTTGGTCAATGGAGAGAGCGGCATGTTCAGTTGTCCGAACCATTTGTCGTACATCATCTTGCTCTCCCCGCTGCGCGACTTTTCAGCAATCGTGCGATTGACGATGGCGAGCAGCGTTGAGTTGTTTTTTGCAATCATGATGCCGTACGGCAGGTATGAGAGCGGCCTCCCTGTGATGCGGAACTCGGCCGGATTTTTTGCTTCTTTTCGCAGCCCGTAAAGAATCGTGTTGTCCGTAATATAGGCATCGGCCCGGCCCGTCTGAACTGCGAGGAATCCTTCTGCCTGATCACGTACATACATGAGACGCATGTTCAAATGTTTTTTGGTATTGATGCTCATCAGCATCGTGAGGCTGGTAGATGCATTGGGCAGCGCCACCACCTTGCCGGCGAGATCTTCCAGTTCCTTGATGGGAGAGGATGCCTTGACCAGCAGTTGGTCGGAAGCGACTGCCGTGACGTAAGAAAAGTCGACCTGCTTCTGACGAGTGAGGGTATTGACGGTGGATCCGCATTCCATGTCAATGGTGGCATTCTGGATCAGTGGGATCCGGGTGGAAAGATCCACCGATTGCATGACGACCTCCAGTGACGGGAGATTCAGTTCTTTCTTCAGTGATTCCACCACGGCCTGGCACAATTCGATGGTATACCCGGTCGGTTTCTGATTGGCGTCGAGATAAGAGAACGGCACGCTGAAATCACGCACGCCTATCTTCACTTTGTTCGTTGCCTTGATGCGGGCGATGGTGGAGTCCGCCGTTTGCGCTCCGGCGCTGCCGCACATCAGACCAATGATAATTGCCATGCCACCTGCCGTGCGCCCCCAGGCTTTTGATGCTGCGTTTTTGCGGTTCATGCTGTTCTCCCGTCAAAGAATGAAATGGAATGCGATCAGGCGAGCGCCAGATGTGCCTGGTGATACAGGACAAGCTCCCCCATTGTGTCGAAGCTCAGATCCGGGACGGCACCGATTGCGTCCTCGGGACGCGAGCCGAGACTGCGTCCCGGACGCTTGATCCAGACGCTTGACAGCCCCAGCTGATTTGCAGGAATAACGTCGGCGCGCAAGCTCTGCCCCACATGCAAGATCCTCTCTTTGGGAATGCCCATTGCGGCGAAGGTCTCGAAAGCAGCCCGAAAATGTGCGAGGTCCGGTTTGTAGGCACTGACGTTCTCGGCGGTGACGATGACGTCGGCTTTGATACCAAGTTTGCGCTCGGAAAACTGGATCGATGCATTGTCGATGTTGCTGAGCAGGCCGATCTTGAAATGCTTTTGCAGATGCGCCATGGCGGCGCGCGTGTCGGCGAAGGTCGGCCACAACATGACCGAGTTGGCGTATACCTCGCGCTCCTCGAGGTTCTCCGGGATATCGTAGTTGCGGCAAAACTGGCCGTAGGCGGCGCGCAGCACATCGGGGTAAAGCAACGCCGGGCGCTGTTTCTGCAACGCTGCCCGCGCCTTGTCGAACTCCATCAACAGTTGCTCGTTGGAAAGCGTGACGCCGTATTGGTCTGCCGTACTGTGAAACATTGAAATGATCGTGGGTTCCCAGTCGATCAAGGTGCCGTAGACATCAAACGTCAGGGCGTCGAACTTCGTCAGGTCCAGCTTCATGTTACCTCCTTCAATTAATCGATTATCGATAATTGATAATACTATTATCGATAATCGATGGCGTCAATGAATTTGGTAAAATGTGGCGAAAGAGGTGAACATGAAAATACTTGAATCATTTGCACAGGACGCCATCGCCAAACGACAGCCGGCGACAGCATCGATTGCCGACGCACTGCGAGACGCCATTCTCAAGGGTGCCCTCAAGGGCGGCGAACCTCTGCGGCAAGACGCCATAGCAAAGCAGTTCGCAGTCAGCCAGGTCACGGTTCGCGAAGCATTTCGTACGCTCGAGCACGAGGGATTGGTCGAAGTGGCGCCCCGCCGCGGCGCCGTGGTGTATTCCTTGTCGCCGGAGGATGTGGCCGAAATCACCGATTTGCGAGCCACCTTGGAAGCAAGCCTGATCAAGGCCGCCATGCCTTCGTTGAATGCCGAGGACTTTGAAGCAGCCGAAGCGACGATCAAGCTGCTTGAACAGGCCGGCAATATCGACGATCTGATTTCACTGAATGTGGCATTTCATAAATGTCTTTACGGAAAAGCCAACCGCCCGCGTACAACCGCCATCCTTGACCGCCTGCGGATCAGTCTCGAACCGTACTTGCGACTTTTATGGAACAAGACCGGCTACAAGCAACAGTCACAGGATGATCACAGAAAAATTCTTGCGTTGTGCAAGGCAAAGAAGATCACCGAGGTGGAAAAATTCCTCCGAGTACACATCGAGAAGACAGGTCTTGAAATAGAAGACCTGTTAAAGAGTTTGGCCGATTGAGGCCTCCTGCACGCAGGTGTGCTTCCGGCCCGAGCCTATTCTGTCGATTCTTGCGAGAGTCTCTTCGTGGCCGTCAGCTGACGGCCAATTGCGTTGGCCTCTCCTGAGGTTCATGCTGCTACGTCGCGTCGGCCGGCCTCGCGCTTATTTGTACGTTGTTTCGCCCGCTCCCCTTGGCCTTGTACAGGGCGCTGTCGGCGGCATTCAACACTGCATTGATCGAGTCGTGAATTGCGCTGTCATACGCCGCCGCGCCGATACTCACTGAAATGTGACCGCTCTGGCTTTTCGAGTGTGGAATATTGAGCGCTTCAATTGCGCTTCGGATCTTCTCACCTACAAAGAACGCTCCATCGGCATCCGTTTCAGCGAGCACAACGATAAACTCTTCTCCTCCGTACCGCGCGGCAATGTCGGAACTGCGCGGCAGCTGTACAGAGATGACCTGCGAAACGGCGGCCAGAACCTCATCGCCCTGTTGATGGCCGTAAGTGTCATTGTAAAATTTGAAATAGTCGACATCGATAAACAAAATCGAAAATATCCCGTTGCTGCGCCTGCTTCGACTCCACAGATCGTCCAGTGCCTGGTCGAGAGCCCGGCGGTTGAGCAGCTTGGTCAAATCGTCAATGCGCACCAAATCCTGCAATTTTTCTTCGGCGCGACGTCGCTTCTTCAGCTCATTTCGCAATATGAGGAAAAGTGCCACGCATACCGTTACGAAGAGCAGCATCATGGAACCGAAGGTATAGAGGCTCTCCGTCCAGTGCCTGAAAATATGCTTTTCGGAGCGTCCGACAAAGACGACGAGCGGAGTTCCGGGTACGTTCCTGAAGGCGTACAAACGCTTTACCCCGTCATTGAGGGCTCGTGCAAAAAAGCTGCCGCTGTTTTGTTGAATCAGAGACTTGATCTTTAAGAAATTCTCGCTGGTACTGATGTCGCGACCAATCATCGAAGCAGAGTATGGCAGCCGCATGTAGACCACGCCGCTGCGGGAATACAGCGACATCACGCCATCGTCGCCCAATGCGATTCCGCTGAACAGATCGCGAAAATAGACCAGATCGAGAGCCATGACGACAATGCCCGCAAAGCTGCCATCTTGATTGGACAAACGCTTGGACAAGACGACAACCTGCAGAGCCTGATCGAATTTGGCGGCAATTGGCGGCGAAATATACAGGCCGATTCCGGGCTGGTCCCGATGAACCGTGAAATAGACGCGATCGCCGTAGGTATTGGCCGGCGCACCCGGCAAGGAGGACACGGCAACCCTGCCGGCATCATCGAGTACGGCCATCACCACCACGTGTTTCGCCGCTGCGACGCCACCGAAAAGATAGGAATGTTGCTGGTTGTACGTGAGCTGCCGGAACATCGGGCTTTGATAGCGATTGGCCAGCGCATCCAGAGACAGGGAGAGTATCTCGATATTGCGAACGATATCTCGCTGAGCCATCAACGTAATGTTTTGCGACGTCTCGATCGCATATTGACTCGCCTCCTCATGGCTGGTGTAGAGCATCCAGCCAAACAAGCCGAATACCATCGCCATCAGAAGCACCCCGCTTATTTTGAGAGCCTTCCCTAAACGCTTAATTTTGAAACTCCATCTACTCTTTTTGTTTGAGGAAGCAAGAGGAAAGACCGCGACAGTCGCACATGATCTTCAACGAAAACGCTTCCATGCTTAAAATCCGATGGGCCCAATTAACTCACAAAAGCATAGATTCCGGCAGATTTCCAAAACGCAACGTATGCCGGAGACGACAGTTCTTTCTTTTAACTTTGGCGCTGCAAAGTGTTGTGCTACGCCCCCGGAAAATCCGTAGACACGCCTGCAATTTCCACAAGGAAACGACGAGCCTTCCCGCTTCACATATCCGGCGCGCCCGCCGTGATGCCCGTTGCAATGCAAGCTCTCATTTCATGAAATGGCAGTTGATCGAATTGCTTAGTTCGCTCGCTTCGGCAGCAGCGCGATGTACTTGTCCAGTATCAACTGCAATTTTCCCTCACGACGCATATTCTCCAGTTGGAGATTCAATGCCTTCAGGTGTTTGATACATGGACTTGACGTCCTCATGGCGATGAAATTATCCGATTCCGAGACGTAAGGCTTCAGGGCGACGAAACTGTCGCTTTGCCCGGAAGTGGCCAGGTAGGCTAATCCGGGGTAATACCCGGTGATCAGGTAATCGATGCGACGTAGTTCGAGCTTTTTGAAATTCATATAGGTTTTTTGCTCAGCCTCCACCTGCAAATTCCCCCTCAGGAATTCATCGAAGCCATTGCCGAACTGATTGCCAAGGGTGACGCCCCCTCTTTTCCCGATCAGATCGTTCCAGCCCGCGTAACTGAAGCTCCTGCCCTTGGCAACAAATACGGCAATGGGATTGGCAAACAGCGCGACGTTTGTATACGTCAGATATTCGCGTCTTTCGGGGGTGTCTTTGAGAGATGAAATCATATCGATCTCTCCTTGCTGCGCGCTTTTCAGCACACGATGAAAAGGACCGACATAGCGAACTTCGTAGGGAACGCCGAGAGCGGCCAAGGCGATCGTCGCAATCTCGATGCTGGCGCCGGTCAGATGTTTGCCGTCATACCATTGCAGCGGTGCATAGTCGGAGTCGGCCGAAATGACCACTTTTCGACATTCTTTCTCTTGCGCCAAAGCGCCCAAGGGAACCAGTGCAAGGAACAAGACACATCGGATCAAATTAGGCATGCGCGTCTCCCAGCGGTTTTTATATAATTCGCCGTATTGTTTCTGCACTATAACCCGAATAAAACCGATGGAAGAAGCTAAAGGGAAAAAAGCTGAAGGGAAGTCTTATGTATTTTCTCGGAGGTGCAGAATCGCCCGAAGCCCATTTCGCGGGGACACTCAAAGAGGCCTTTGGCATCCCGCCACATCGGTATTTGCTCACCCGGCGCATCGAAGGCCGCATCGCTACGCGATAGTGATCGCATAAAAGAACATCGACATATTTATACTCTGAATAGTAATGGAAAAGAAACCATCGGGAACCGCCGGATATCATGACAACGCATCTCATCTGGCAGAACAATATGAGAGCATAAGATTCGAGGACGTACACCGCGACGTTCTCCACCTCTTCCCTGACGAGCTTTGTGACGTTTTGGATATCGGCGCCGGATCTGGTCGAGATGCTGCTGCCCTGGCTTTAAAAGGCCATTCAGTCGTCGCTGTGGAACCTACCGAAGGCTTGCGCAATGAGGGGAAAAAACGTCATCCATTGCCAAATCTCGAATGGGTTGACGACCATCTTCCCGGCCTGAGTGCCACACGAAAACGCAACAAGGGTTTCGGCCTGATCTTGCTCACTGCAGTCTGGATGCATCTGACGACAGACGAGCGACGCGATGCCATGCAGGCACTTTCCGAACTTCTTCTTCCCGCGGGAAGAATTATCATGAGCCTGCGGCACGGGCCGGTTCCCGAAGGACGTCAGATGTTTGACGTATCTGCACAAGAAACTATCGACCTTGCCGCACGATTCGGTTTGATGAACAGACACGTCGGCAAACGTCAAGATATGTTTGACCGTAGCGACGTAAGCTGGAGCCTTGTTGTCCTGGAAAAAATTCAGGCTGTCGACATTCGCGTCCACAAACATGGGAAGCCCGCCTGAAACAACTGTTTGCCGACGACCGGTTGCGGGTCCTCCCCTCTCATTGATTGAAAGAATCAATGTGCCGAGGAGGACTTTCCCGATTCACCGTTTTTCATCGCCGTTTCGCCGAGGCAGGCTATTTGTGCACCTCCGGTCAGGCAAGTTCCAGACGACCCGGCGTGATATCGATACTGTTCTTCAGTATTGGCAACCCCCCCAGCGTAAAGATGCCGACCAGAGCCGATAACTTTGCCGCCTGTTCCTGCAAAGATTGCGCTGCGGCAGCCGCTTGCTCGACCAGTGCGGCATTTTGCTGGGTGACATTGTCCATTTGTGCAACGGCGTCGTTGATTTGTTCGATGCCGTCGCTCTGCTGACGGCTGGATTGCGAAATTTCAGCGACCATGCCATTGACCTTCCTGACGCTGCCCACCACCTCGCCCATCGTCGTACCGGCCTCCTGAACCAGGGCACGTCCGATATCAACTTGCTTCACGGAGTCGCTGATCAGAACTTTGATTTCTCTCGCGGCGGTCGCGCTGCGTTGCGCCAGATTGCGCACTTCCGATGCGACAACAGCAAAACCGCGCCCCTGCTCCCCGGCGCGCGCCGCTTCCACGGCGGCATTCAGTGCGAGGATATTTGTCTGAAAGGCAATGCCGTCAATGACCGAAATGATCTCCACAATCTTGTGCGATGAATTGTTGATCACGCCCATCGTATCGATGACTTGCTGGACGACATCGCCGGCCTTGGCCGCGATGTCCGATGCCGACACCGCCAGTTCGTGCGCCTGCATTGCGCTGCCGGAATTTTGTTTCACAGTCGACGCCAGTTCTTCCATCGACGAAGCGGTCTCCTCCAGCGAACTTGCTTGCTGCTCCGTCCGCGATGACAAGTCCAGGTTGCCTTTGGCAATCTGGCTGGAGGCCGTCGCAATCGTATCGGTGCCGGCGCGCACCTGGCCGACGATTTGCGCGAGAGCGTCGCGCATGCTCTTCATGGAGAACAGCAGACTGTCCTGGTCGCTCGGCTTGGTCACAATATTGACGGTCAGATCGCCGTGCGCGATCCGGGTCGCAATCTGATTTGCGTAGGCGGGCTCTCCGCCGAGCTGGCTCAGTACGCTACGCGTGATCAGATAAGCCGCCATGACGCTGACGACCAGCGCAAGTCCGCCAAACAGCAGCATCATGAAACGCGCATTGGCGTAGGCGACATCCGCGTTGTTCGATGCATCCTCATTCTGTTTGTTTTCCAGAAGGATGAAACTGTTGAGCTGCTCCCACCATTTTCTTTGGATCGGCCTGAATTCATTGCGCAGTATCGAGTACGCCTCGTCCCGCTGACCCGCCAGGATCAGTTCCATTGCGCGTTTGATATGTCCGTTGGCTGCCGTGGAGGTCTCGCGAATGGCATCGAACAGCTTTCGTTCTTGCGCACTTGTGGAGCCTTCAGCGATGAGCATCGCCCCCAGTTTCTTCTCCGCGGCGGCATATTTTTGCGCCTGTGTTTCGACGCGCTTCATTTCGACGTCGATTTCCTGAGGATTATCTCCAAGCAGGATCATATTGCGCAAAGCCAGCGCTCGCTCCGTAATGGAGAGATACATCGATGAGGCTTCGCTGGCTTCAACATTGTTGATCTTCGTGATCTCATCCATGCGCTGCTTCTGTTGCGCCATCTGGACGATACCGAGCAGTGTGATGATGATAAGCAACGCACAGACCAGCGTGAATCCTATGGCCAGGCGTGTGGAGATTTTCAACTGTGAGAGTTTCATGTTTCCCCCAAAAAAGTGACGCGAACGTTTATATTCCTGCGCCTTGGCAGGCGCTGGGATCAATCCGCCCTGGATTTCCCCACCCTGACGCAATATTGAAATATCGGCAAATGAACGGTTTTATTTTGCCTAATTGGCAATAGAAGAATGTTCGGATGCCCCAAAATACGGCGAATTTTCCAGCGCACAACATTGAATTTTTGTACGTTATTGACGTAATTTGTAGTTACTAGACTAGCACCTTTAGCTGACGTCATAGACGTGCTTTTTGAAAAATGTACAAGCGCTCAGGCTATTGTCAGCTATCGGCCAGAAGAAAACATCCGGCATCGCGCGCCCGGCATCTTTGCCGCAATCCGCGGTGCGCAATTGCCGGCATACGGTCAGAACAACGTCGCAGCATATGACGTCTCGACACCTGTTGTACAGAAGGATTGAGGCCCCGATAAGAACGGCCTTTTCATCCGCCGTAAAAAATTTCTCCACGGCATGCAAACCTGAGCGTCGCAAAGGGAAATGTTTGTCTAGGCGCATCAATTCCGATAAATTGATCCATGCTGCCTTCAAAGACGACATCAGTCGCAATGAGCAGCAGTGAAAAACGGTACAAAAAATAATGCAAAAGCCGCCTTCACGGAAGGCATCAATAAAAAGGGGAAATGTTATGCGGGGTGGATTGAAAAAGATTGCAGCCGGTGTGGTCGGTGTGATTGCGGCTATGGTAGCCGGCACAGCTTTCGCGGCTGGCTCACTGGCCATTGACACGCTGCAGGGCAAGGAATACGGATTCTCTTTCAACCATCCGTCGTACGGCGTCGCTGATGAGCGTGCAAAGAGAGAGTGCGGCCCGGATTGCAGCATTGTGAAACGCTTTGAAAACCAATGCGCCGCGTTTGCTGCCGATCAGGCTGCAGGCTCGACGGTTTATGGATGGTGGCAGGGTGCGGCCACCAGCGCCGTCGTGCAACAGCGAGCCCTGTCCGAATGCCGAAGCCAGGGTGGATCGAGCTGCATCGTGCGCGCGTGGGGTTGCGACACGATCAAGGCGAACGACAGGCAAGCCAATGCAAAAACGCCGAAGCAAGATGGCAACGCATTCACCATGCTGGGCGAGTGGGCGCTGGATTACACCACGGCGCGCGGCTACTCGGCAAACGGCACTGTGCGCGTGACCAACGCCGTCGGCAATGGCGTCTTCCGTGGCGTCATCGCGCTGTCGTATACCTCCAACGGCGTCACCAAGCAGATTCAGGAAGATGCTCTGATTACGGTGCAGGGGGAAACAATCTCCATCAATGGCAGTAACCCGGTGTATGTGTCAGGCACTGGTAACTACAACCCGGACAATTACACGCTCACCAAGATCAGTAATAACGTCCTGAAGGGTGTCAACAAAGACAATGCCGGCGCGGGCGGCATTATCGTTCTCATCAAAAAGTAGCTCATAGCCATGAATCTGGTGTTCGCATGCTTATGCGAGCGTAGCCTGACAGTGACGAAAGACACGTAGGGCGTTCGCGGCCGCTATCTATTGAACAAGAAGGTCCGCAGGCGGCCAAAAAGCGCCGTTACCAATACGAGGATGAGATATGGACCCCGTGCTACTTTTTACAGTCGAGGTTGCCTTTCAAATTGCTGGTCGTGGATGCGTTCTTGTCCCGGGACCCTCGGCAGAGGAAGGGAGTCAACGAATCCGGATTGGGGATCGTTTGTGCTTGCGCAAGCCGGATGGACATAGCTTCGACACCGTGATTGCCGGTGTTGAAATGATAGGTCGTCGTCCGAGACCAAAGGTCATAACGGCTCCAATCCTCTTACCAAGAGACGTTACGAAAGGCGATGTTCCCATCGGAACGGAAGTGTGGCTTCTTCCATAGAGCCCGCTTCAAAGGGCCGCTTTGGGTCGTTTCCGGCCTGTCGCCGCGGTCGCTGGATTCTTAGCCTGGCGACCTGCTATGCTGGACGCAACGGCCGGGTTCGGCCATCAGCGCATATTCGATGAATATTGAGTTGACTATAATTTTCAATTTTTATGACAGATACACTCCAATTTCACGCTCTCGAATTTGATGATGGTGTCGTTACTGAAAGCGGCTTTAGGGCGCTGCTTGACGCTGAAGTCTACGGTGCAGCGTCATCAATAGGGGCGGCTGGCAATTGTGTCGCCCGACTCCGAAGTTGCCTGGAAAAATGCCCTTTGAGCCTGTTCGTGCCAGGGGTGGGCCTGCGTTCTGTTACCTCCAATGAGGGATTCAAAGATTGGTGCCAACAGTATTTACCTTTGTCGTATCAGGCATTTTTAAGACGTGATGATCAGGACTAGCCAATGGACTAACGGCGCCTCAACAAGTGGCACGTACTAGAAGTCGGTAAAGTCTGCAATCGGCGGCGGTTTCAACAGGTGAGTGCAACATACTAAGGCTATGCGAATAGCAGGAGTGTTGCAATGGGGCGCCGAACAAGGATCATCTATACCGATAGCCAGAAGGCAATAATGTGGGATCGCTGGAG